>Ga0153989_1000013_pt1 | contig 53685 bp, 57 predicted proteins | sample TSNC073MetaG_FD_104701 | JGI IMG/M metagenome (GOLD analysis project Ga0153989, IMG submission 104701) | Attine ant fungus gardens microbial communities from North Carolina, USA - TSNC073 MetaG | ecosystem: Host-associated > Fungi > Mycelium > Unclassified | place: USA: North Carolina, Jones... | reverse complement strand
TCGGCGGGCTCCTCGGTGGCCGGGGCGGCAGCTTCGGTGGTGGGTCCTTCGGCGGCGGGGGCTTCGGCGGCGGCGGTGGGGGCTTCGGCGGCGGGGGCGGCGGGGGCGGCGGCGGGTTCTCCGGCGGCGGCCGCTTCTAGACCGCACCTCCAGCACCACTCCAGACCAGACCAGACCAGACCAGACCTTCCAGGAAAGGGAACAGCAATGGCAAAGCAGACGATCTTCGGTCGCATCTCGACCCTCGTCCGAGCGAACATCAACCAGCTCATCGACAACGCCGAGGACCCGCAGAAGATGCTGGACCAGCTCGTGCGCGACTACACGAACAACATCGCGGACGCGAAGACCGCGATCGCGCAGACCATCGGCAACGTGCGCCTGCTCGAGCAGGACCACGAGGAGGACAAGAAGGCCGCCGTCGAGTGGGGCCAGAAGGCCGCCAACGCGTCGACGGCCGCCGACAAGTACCGCGCCGAGGGCAAGACCGCCGAGGCGGACAAGTTCGACAACCTCGCGAAGATCGCGATCGGCAAGCAGATCGCCGCCGAGCAGGAGGTCAAGGACGCCGAACCGAACCTCGCGTCGCAGAACGAAGCCGTGGAGAAGCTCAAGGCGGGCCTCGCCGGGATGGAGCAGAAGCTCGAGGAGCTCCGCTCGAAGCGCGACAACCTCGTCGCCCGCTCGAAGACCGCCGAGGCGCAGTCGAAGGTGAACGACGCCCTCGGGAACATCGACGTCCTCGACCCGACCAGCGACCTCGGCCGCTTCGAGGAGAAGGTCCGGCGCGAGGAGGCCAAGGTCCTGGGTCAGCAGGAGCTCCAGTCGTCGAGCCTCGACGCCCAGTTCGAGAGCCTCGAGGACGTCGGCAAGGACGCCGAGGTCGAGGCGCGGCTCGCTGCGCTGAAGTCCGGCGGGTCGTCCAGCCTCTGACCTCGTTCCCGGGCGACGCCGCACCCGGCCTGACAGACTGACAGGATGCAGTTCCTCGTGGTCGGTCAGTGGCAGGGTTCGGCGTCGTCCCGGGCGATGCGCCTCGGCGACGGAGCCGCGGCGATCGCCGCGGACCTCCCCCGGGCGTCGACCACCGTGATCGACGTCCCCGCTGGTGCCGGTGACCGTCTCGAGACCGCCGTCGCCCGGTACACCTCCGTGCTCGCCGTCGCCGACCGCGTCGCCGAGGAGACCGGCGTCGCCAGCGAACCCGTGCTCGTGGTCGGTGGCGACGGCGCGAGCGTCCTCGGGGCCACCGTCGGGCTCGACACCGACACCGCGTTCGTGCGGATCGCCGGCTCGAGCGGCTTCCGCGCCCTGAACCGGGCACAGCCGGTCGCGGCCGAGACCGCCGTCCTCCGGATCCTCGTCGACCGCCCCGACGACCTCTTCCCCGCGCTGCCGGTCCTCGATGCTGCTCGGGTCGTGGTGGCCGGGGTCCGTGGGGTCGAGGACGCGGAGTCGAACGCCCTCGACCGAGCGGGGATCACCCACCTCGACGTCGACGCGGCGACCCCGGACGCGATCGCCGCGGCCGTCGACGCCACCGGAGCGACGTCGGTGTTCGTGCACGTCGAGCTCGACGTGCTCGACCCGTCCGAGGTCGACGGGCTGCTCGAACCCGTGCCCTTCGGCCTCGACGGCGCCGGACTGGTCGAGCGCATCCAGGCGGCCACGCGCGGGCGACGGCTGGCCGGTGCCGCCCTCACCGGGTTCGCGCCGGTGGACCCCGACCGTGCCGTCGACGACCTCGGTGTGATCCTCCGCGCCGTCGGTGCCCTGACGAGCGCTGCCCGCACCGCCTGACGAGCGCTGCCCGCACCGCCCGACGCGGGCGGGTCCCATGCCCGTCCGCGTACGCTCGGGCGCATGACGGACTACGACCTCATCGTGATCGGCGCCGGCGCTGTCGGCGAGAACGTGGCGGACTACGCCAAGAAGCGCGGCCTGTCCGTGGCCATCGTGGAAGCCGAGCTCGTCGGCGGCGAGTGCTCGTACTGGGCGTGCATGCCGTCGAAGGCGCTCCTCCGCAGCGGTCACGCGCTCGCAGCCGCCGAACGGCTCGACGGCGCGAAGCAGGCCGTCACCGGTCACCTCGACGCCGCACGGGTCCTCGCCCGACGGAACTCGTTCACCTCGGACTGGAAGGACGACGGGCAGGTCGCCTGGCTCGACTCCGCCGACATCGACCTGATCCGCGGACACGCCCGCATCACCGGCGAGAAGACGCTCGAGGTGGACGGTACGACGTACACGGCCGCCGCCGCGATCGCCGTCGTCACCGGGTCGCTGCACACGCTCCCCGACGTCCCGGGCCTCGCCGACGCGAAGCCGTGGGGAACCCGGGAGGCGACGAGCGCGCAGCAGGTCCCGGAGAGCCTCCTCGTCATCGGCGGCGGGGTCTCCGGCTCGGAGCTCGCGACCGCATGGGCGTCCCTCGGCGCGAAGGTCACGCTCGTCGCCCGGCACGGACTGCTCGGCGGCATGGAGCCGTTCGCCGGCGAACTCGTCGCGGACGCCCTCCGGGAGCTCGGCGTCGACGTCCGGATCGGCGTGAACCCGACCCGTGTCGACCGCGACGAGCACGGCCTCGTCACCACCACCCTCGACGACGGCACGACCGTGGTCACGAGCGAGGTCCTCGCCGCGACCGGCCGCGCCGCGCACACGAAGGACCTCGGTCTGGAGTCCGTCGGGCTCACCGCGGGCGACTGGCTGCAGGTCGACGACACGATGCTCGTGCACGGCACCGACTGGCTGTACGCCGTCGGCGACGTCAACCACCGCGTCCTCCTCACCCACCAGGGCAAGTACCAGGCGCGCGCCGCCGGCGAGGCCATCGCCGCCCGACACCAGGGCACACCGCTGCACACCGAACCGTGGGGTGCACACGTCGCCACCGCCGACCACGCCGCGGTCCCGCAGGTCACCTTCACGGACCCGGAGGTCGCGAGCGTCGGCCTCACCGAGGCCAAGGCCCGCGAGCAGGGTCTGGACGTCCGCGCCGTCGAGTACGAGATCGGCAACGTGGCCGGTGCCTCGCTGCAGGCCGACGGCTACACCGGCCGCGCCAAGATGGTCGTCGACGAGGACCGCGGGGTCGTCGTCGGCGTCACCTTCGTCGGTCAGGACGTCGCCGAGATGCTGCACGCCGCGACGATCGCCGTCGTCGGCGAGGTCCCGGTGGACCGGCTGTGGCACGCGGTCCCCGCCTACCCGACGATGAACGAGGTCTGGCTGCGGCTGCTCGAGACCTACGGCCGACCGGAGTAACGGTGCGGAACCCCCTGCTCGACTCCCCCGTGTCGCGGGCGGGGTGGGCGTTCGCGACGGCGGTCGGCCTCGCCGTCGGCGTCCCCCTGTCGACCGGGAAGGTCCGGGTCGTCGACGGGCTGATCGTCTGCACGGGCCTGCCGCGCTGGGTGTTCCGGCGCGGTGGCACGTGCGTCGGCTCGGTGTACCTGACGCGCGACAACGACGGCGACCGGGTCCTGCGGCACGAACGGGTGCACGTCGACCAGTGGCGCCGGTACGGGATGCTCATGCCCGTCGTCTACGCGCTGGCCGGCCGGGACCCGCTCCGGAACCGGTTCGAGATCGAGGCCGGCCTCGAGGACGGCAACTACCGCTGACCCGCCCGGCCGCCGGCACGCCGCCGTCCACGCCGCCGAGATCGCACTCCGTGCCGGTTCGGCGTGCGGCGCGCCCGCGGAAATGCGATCTCACCGAGGCAGCCAGGCAGGCACGGCGGGCGGCCGGCGGGCGGCCGGCGGTGACGGCCGTCGGACGGGAGGCGCGGTGCCGGCTCGCACCGTGCCTCCCGTCCAGAGCGGCGCGGCGCAGCGCGCTCAGCACCGGGCGGGCGCGTCAGGCGGCGGGGCGGCGCGGGACGACGAGGGGCGTGCCCGTCTCCGGGTCGGGGACGACGACGCACGGCAGGCCGAACACGTCCTCCACCAGGTCGGCCGTCACGACCGAGGCCGGCGGCCCGGACGCCACGATCGATCCTCCACGCATCGCGATCACGTGCGTCGCGTACCGCGCTGCCTGGTTGAGGTCGTGCAGCACCGCGACGACCGTGCGTCCGGCCGCGTGCAGTGCCGAGGCGAGTTCGAGGACGTCGTACTGGTGCGCGATGTCCAGGAAGGTGGTGGGCTCGTCGAGCAGGACGATGTCGGTCTCCTGCGCGAGCACCATCGCGATCCACACGCGCTGCCGCTGCCCGCCGGACAGCTCGTCCACGCTCCGGTCCGCCAACTCCACGGTCGACGTCTGCTCGAGCGCCGCCTGCACCGCGACCCGGTCGGACCCGGAGGACGGGTGCAGGAGGTCCTGGTGCGGGAACCGCCCGCGGGACACGAGGTCGCGGACGGTGATGCCGTCCGGCGCGATCGGGGTCTGCGGGAGCATGCCGACCCGGCGCGCCACCGCCTTCGGGCGGAGGGAGGAGATCGGCGCACCGTCGAGGTACACCGTGCCCGCTGACGGCTTGAGGGTCCGGGCGAACGACTTCAGCAGCGTCGACTTGCCGCACGCGTTCGGCCCGACGATGACGGTCAGCTCGCCGTCGGGGATGTCGACGTCGAGGTCGGAGACCACGACCCGGTCGTCGTAGGCGAGCGTCAGTCCGCGCGCACCGAGCGCGGTGGTCGGGACGGCGGTGACGTCCGCGGCGGCCGCGGCTCCGCTCAATGCTCGGCCTTGCCGTGCCGCCAGTACCCCATGAACGCGACCTGCTTCCGGTCGAGCCCGACACCCCGCACGAGGTGACGACGGAGCTCCTTGACGCAGCCGGCCTCGCCCGCGATCCAGGCGTACACGGGCCGTTCGTCGGCGGCGGCGGGGACGTCCCAGAGCACCTGCTCGTCGACGTCGACGTCCGCGAGGTCGACGGGGTCGGCGCACGTGGAGGAGCCGGCGGCGACGGTCGAGGCCCACGCGTGCACCTGGTCGGTCATGCGGACGCCGTGGGTGGCACCGTTCCGGGCGATCCAGCGGACCTCGACCCCCGCGGGTGCCGACACCGGCAGCCGGTCGGCGTCGGTCGGGACCTCGATGAAGACGTGCCCGACGGTCGCGACGTCGAGGGCCTCGAGGATGGCGCAGATCGCGGGCGCGGCGGTCTCGTCGCCGGCGAGCAGGATCCGGTTCGCCGAGCCCGGGGCGAACTCGGCGGCCCCGCTCGGGAGCTCGGCGGGCGAGGACGGCACGGCGGGCCCGACGATGCGCAGCTCGTCACCGACCCGGCAGGACGAGACCCAGCGGGAAGCGGGCCCGGTGTCGCCGTGCGCGACGAAGTCGATGTCGAGCTCGTGGGCGTCCGGCCGGAACGAGCGGACGGTGTAGGTGCGCAGCGGGTTCCGCTCGGCGTCCGGCAGCGCACGCCAGGCGTCGTACCAGTCCTCGCCGTCGGGCAGGTCCGTGAAGCCGAGGCCGGGGAGCGGCAGGACGATCTTGATGCGCTGGTCGAGACCGACGGCGGAGAACTCGGCGAGGGCGTCGCCCGTCAGGGTCACCCGGACGAAGTGCGGGGTGAGCGACGTGACGGCTGCCACGCGGACGGAGAAGACACGGTACCGGGCTGCCACGACCTCGAGTATGGCATGCCTTACCTAAGACTCCCAAGGGTCCCGGAGGGTGCGAGGATCATCCCCGTGCCCACCGACCCCGTGCCCGATGCCGACGACGAATTCGCAGACCTGGCCGACCTCGCCCGCGCGAGCGGTGTGACGGAGCCGCTCCGCGCCTCCAGGCAGGTGGTCCGCACCACGGCCGGACAGGAGATCGCCGCGATCCGGTGGGGAGACGAGGGCCTGGAGGCACGGATCACCTACCTGCACGGGCTCGGCATCGACGCGCACAGCTTCGACCAGACCGCGCTCGCCGTCGGCGAGCCGGCGGTCGCCGTCGACCTGCCGGGGCACGGCCGGTCCGGCTGGCGCGACGACGCCGACTACGGCGCGACCGTGACCGCCCCGGACGTCCTCGCCGCCCTCGACGCCCTGGCCGTGCCGCCGGGGATCGTGGTCGGCCACTCGCTCGGCGCGATCCTCGCCGCGCGGCTCGCCGCCCTCGCCCCGGAACGGGTCACCGGACTCGTGCTCGTCGACATGTCGCCGGACTTCGCACAGCGCGCCGTGGACCGGATCGCCCGCGCGCTCGAGGCCGAGGAGCCGTTCACGTCGCTCGACCAGGTCGTCGACCGGGCCGTCGAGGCCAGGGTCGGTGACGACCGCGCCGTGCTCCTCCGCGAGGCCCGGCACACCACCCGGCTCGGCGCGGACGGACGGCTCGTCCGCCGGCACCACTTCCCGCACCTGCCCGCCGGCCGGACCTCCTCGGTGGGTCGGTTCGCGGATGCCTGGCCCGACCTCGAGGCCGTCGACGTCCCGGTCCTGCTGGTCCGCGGCGACCGCGGCTACGTCTCCCCGAAGCTGCACGCGCAGTTCGCGGAGCGCCTGCCCGCGGCGACGATCGTCACCGTGTCGGCCCGGCACGCCGTGCAGAACCAGGCGCCGCTCGAACTCGCCGCCGCGATCCGGGCATGGGCGGAAGGTAACGGTTTGTTGCACCCGATCGAAGAACCGTCGACCGACCACACCGGCCGCCGCTAACCTCGTCCAAGCGCGTGCGACGACCGTCGCCTCCACGCCGGAAGGAACCCACGACCCATGAGTCCGCTCCCTGCTCGCCGCACGTCCCGTCTCGGCCGCGCGGCCCTGGCCGCCACCGCGGTCGCCGTCGCCTCGGCGCTCGTGCTCACCGGCTGCTCCGGATCCTCGAACCAGACCGGCGGCACCGACGCCACCGTGCGCGTCGGCCTCGTGCTCGAGCCGACCAGCCTCGACATCCGCACCCAGTCCGGCGCCGCGCTCGACCAGGTGCTGATCGACAACGTGTACCAGGGGCTCGTCGGCCGCACGGCGGACGGTGACGTCCACGACGTGCTCGCGTCGAAGCACGAGGTCTCCTCGGACGGGCGCACGTACACGTTCACGCTCCGGAAGGGCACGACGTTCCAGGACGGCAAGCCGGTCACCGCGGCCGACGTCGTCTGGTCCCTGCAGCAGGTCAAGTCGAACGCGTCCTACGTCGACTCCGCCCAGCTCGCGAACGTCTCGTCGATCACCTCGCCGTCGTCCGAGACGGTCGTGCTGCAGCTCGCCAAGCCGGACTCCGACCTGCTCTGGAACCTCACCGGACGCGCCGGGCTCGTGCTCGAGCAGGCAGCGAAGAACGACCTGTCCGACACCGCGAACGGCACCGGGCCGTACGAGGTCGCGAGCTGGAAGCAGGGCGACTCGCTCACCTTCAAGCGGAACGCCGACTACTGGGGCACCAAGGCGAAGGTCGCGAAGGTCGTCTTCCGCTACATCACCCAGCCGTCGACCGCGGTGAACGCGATGGCGAACGGCGACCTCGACGTGCAGACCGCCGTCGACGGCACGCTGCAGAGCCAGCTCGAGAACAGCTCGGACATCACGCTGCACACCGGCAAGACGACCGACAAGTACACGCTCGCGTTCAACGACGCGAAGGCGCCCTTCACCGACAAGAAGGTCCGGCAGGCGATCCGCCAGGCGATCGACGCGAAGGCGATCATCAAGGCGATCGGCGGGACGGGCGTGCCGCAGGGCGGACCGATCCCCGAGCTCGACCCGGGCTACCAGGACCTCACCGACATCGACGCGTACGACCCCGCGAACGCGAAGAAGCTCCTGTCCGAGGCCGGGGCGACGAACCTGAAGCTGACGCTCACCTACGCGAACATCTACTCGGCGACGATCGGGGACGTCCTCAAGTCGCAGCTCGCCGACGTCGGGATCACCCTGACGGTCAAGCGGGTCGACTTCGCCACCTGGCTGTCGCAGGTGTTCGAGAAGAAGGACTTCGACCTCTCGATGGTGAACCACGTCGAAGCGCGCGACTTCGGCAACTGGGCCAACCCCGACTACTACTTCGGGTACGACAACCCCGAGGTGCAGGCGCTCTACGCCGACTCGGTCGCCGCGACCGACGAATCCGACAAGGTCGCCGACCTGCAGAAGGCCGCCAGGATCGTCAGCGAGGACGCAGCGGGCGAGTGGCTCTACACCGCCACGTCGATCACGGCGGTGCGGAAGGGCGTCACGGGTTTCCCGTACGACGGCACCAACTCGCGCCTCGACCTGTCGAAGCTCGCGGTCAAGTGACGGGTGACCCGGACCGGTCGCCCGTAGCATCGGACTCGTGACCCGGTTCCTGGTCGGCAGGCTGCTGCTGCTCGTCGTCGGCCTGCTCGTGGCGAGCATCATCATCTTCGCCACGCTGCGGGTGCTCCCGGGCGACGTGGCGCAGATCGTCGCCGGCACCCAGGCGTCCCCGGCGCAGGTCGACCAGCTCCGACAGCAGCTCGGGCTCGACCGTCCCGTGGTCGTGCAGTACCTCGACTGGATCGGCGGGGTGTTCCGCGGTGACCTCGGCCGGTCGCTCGTGACCGACGGGCCGGTGGCGCCGGAGATCGCGCAGAAGCTCGGCGTCACGCTGCCGCTCGCGGGCATGTCGCTCGTCGCCGCCCTCGTGATCGGGGTGCCGCTCGGCGTGCTCGCCGCCGTGCTCCGGCGTCGGGCGGGCGGTGCCGTGATCGCCTTCGTGGCGCAGGCCGTGGCGGCGGTCCCGATCGTCTGGGCCGGGATGCTCCTCGTCGCGCTGTTCGCGGTCACGCTGCACTGGCTGCCGACCCAGGGCTTCCCGCTCGACGGCTGGGACGAGCCCGGGCGGGCGTTCGCGTCGCTCGTGCTGCCGGCGCTGACCATCGGCGCGGTCGAGGGCGCGGTGATCCTCCGCTTCACCCGGTCCGCCACGCTCGGGGTCCTCGACGCGGACCACGTCCGGACCGCGGCGGCGATCGGCCTCACCCGGACGCAGGCACTCCTCCGGCACGGGCTCCCGTCGGTCGCGCTGACCGTCCTGGCCGTGCTCGGCGTGCAGATCGCCGGGCTCCTCGTCGGGGCCGTCGTCGTCGAGCAGCTGTTCTCGCTCCCCGGTGTCGGCCGCATGCTCGTCACCGACGTCGGACGCCGCGACATCACGAAGGTGCAGTCCGAACTCCTCGTGCTCACCGGGCTGGTGCTCCTCGTCGGCTTCGCGGTCGACGTGGTGCACCGCACGCTCGACCCCCGGCAGCGGGAGGTGTCCGAGTGATCCGCCGACTCGTCGCCCGGCCGACCGGGGTCTTCGCCGTGGTCGTCCTCGGCCTGCTCGTCGTCCTCGCCGTGGTGTCGCTGTTCTGGACACCGCAGGACCCGTTCCGCACCGACCCGTTCCACCAGTGGGAGTCCCCGAGTCCCGCGCACTGGTTCGGCACCGACGCCTCGGGTCGGGACATCGCGAGCTACCTGCTCGCCGGCACCCGGACGACCGTGCTCGTGGCCGTCGGGTCGGGGGCGATCGCGAGCGTGGTCGGCATCGTGCTCACCGCGATCGGCTCCCTCACCGCCCGCTGGGTGCGCGAGGGCACGGCCGTCCTGCTCGACATCCTCGTGGCGTTCCCGACGCTCCTCACCGCGATGCTGCTCACCGCGATCGCCGGCGGCTCCCTCGGCGTCGTGATCGTCAGCGTCGGCCTGTCCTTCGGTGTCACGATCGCCCGGGTCGCCCGGGGCGAGATCCGCCGCATCGCCCGGAGCGACTACGTCACCGCGGCGCGGGCGTCCGGCGTCGGCGGGTTCGGTGTGCTGTTCCGGCACCTGGTCCCGAACGCCGCGCCGCTGTTCACCGTGCAGCTCTCGCTCGCGATGGCGACCGCGGTGCTCGCCGAGGCCGGCCTGTCGTACCTCGGCTACGGTGCGGGGTCGAACACGGCGTCGTGGGGCAGCCTGCTGTCCGACCTGCAGACGTACATCGGTGTGCACCCGTGGAGCGCCACCTGGCCGGGCGCGGCGATCGCCCTCGTGGTCGCAGCCCTGTCGCTGCTCGGCGACGCCGTGCGGGACGCCACCGACCCCCGCCTGACGACGAACGACCGCGCCGCCGGCGTGGACCCGTCCCGCGCACGCCGCGACACCCCGGACGGGACGACCACGGGAGTGACCGCATGACCGCAGCCACCGACCCCACCGACCCCACCGACGGCACGGACCGGAACGCAGCCACCGACCGGACCGCAACCACCGACCCGACCGACGGCACGGACCGGACCGCAGCCACCGGACTCGAGGTGCGCGGCCTGACGGTCCGCATCGACCGCCGGACGATCCTCGACGACGTGACGTTCGCCGTGCCTCCAGGCCGTCGCGTCGGCGTGATCGGCGCGAGCGGATCCGGGAAGTCGATGACCTCGCTCGCCCTGATGGGCCTCGAGCCCACCGGGGCGGAGGTCACCGGCAGCATCCGGCTCGACGGCACCGAGCTGGTCGGTCTGCCGGACCGGCAGCGCGCACGGTACCGCGGATCCGGCATCGCGATGGTCTTCCAGGAGCCCGGCACCGCCCTCGACCCGCTGCGCCGCGTCGGCGCGCAGATCGCGGAGCCGCTCCGCCTGCACCGCGGGCTCGACCGGCGCGCCGCCGGAGCCGCCGCGCGCGAGCTCGCCGGGTCCGTCGGGCTGCCCGACCCGGAGTCGCTGCTGCGGCAGTACCCGCACCAGCTGTCCGGCGGCCAACGACAGCGGATCTGCATCGCGATGGCGATGGCGGGGACGCCCTCGTACCTCGTCGCCGACGAGCCCACCACCGCGCTCGACGTCACCACCGAGGCGCGGATCCTCGAGCTCTTCGAGGGCCTCACCGCCGGCATGGTGTTCGTGACGCACGACCTCGCCGTGCTCGCCCGGATCGCCGACACCGCGGTCGTGCTCGACGCCGGCCGGGTCGTCGAGCAGGGCTCCGTGGCGCAGCTCCTGGCCGACCCGCAGCACCCCGCCACGGCCGCGCTCGTCGACGCCGCCCGTGCCACCGCCCGGCGCACCGGAGGTGCCGCATGACCGCGATCCTGGAGGGCCACGGCCTGCACCGCACGTACCGGCTCCCCCGGCGCGGGCCGTTCGAGCCCGGCCCGATCCGCACCGCCGTGGACGGCGTCGACCTGACGGTCGCCCCCGGCGCACGCCTCGGGATCGTCGGCGAATCGGGATCCGGCAAGTCCACCCTGGTGCGGCTGCTCGCCGGCCTGGAGGCACCTTCCGCCGGCACCGTGACCGCCTCCGGCCGTCCGGTGGTCGCGTCCGGTCCCGCTGCCGCGATGCGCTGGTTCCGTCGCGAGACCGGCGTGGTGTTCCAGGACCCCTACGCCTCCCTCGACCCGCGGATGCGCGTCGGGGCGATCGTCGCCGAGCCGTTGCGGGCGCTCCGGATCGAGGGCTCGCACGGCGCGATGGTGCGTTCGGTGCTGGAGCGCGTCGACCTGCCCGCCGACGTCGTCGACCGGTACCCGCACGAGTTCTCGGGCGGACAGCGGCAGCGCATCGCGATCGCGCGGGCCGTCGTGCACGCACCGCGGATCCTGTTCGGGGACGAGCCGATGAGCGCCCTCGACGTGGTGGTGCGGGCGCGAGTGATCGACCTGTTCCGCTCGCTCGCCGACGACCTCGGGCTGACACTCGTCCTCGTGTCGCACGACATCGGCGTGGTGCAGCGCCTGTGCGACACCGTCGCGGTGATGTCGGCGGGTCGGATCGTCGAGCACGGGCCGGTGTCGCTCCTCGACGCGCCGCAGCACCCGGTGACGCGGGCCCTGGTGGAGGCGGCGCCGACGCTGCCGTAGCCGGGGGCGGCGCTTCGCGCGCGTGTTGCGACACCGCGCCGGTCGATCGACGCGTGCGGTGTCGCATCAGACGCGCGTCACCACATCGGCGGGTGCCGTCGCTGCCACCGCAGCCGCCGCTCGAGCTGCGCCCCGATCGACAGCAGCACACGCTCCCCACCCGGCCGCCCGATCAGCTGCACGCCCATCGGCAGCCCCGCACCGTCCGGGTGCCCCTCGTCGGTCACCCCGACGGGCAGCGTGATCGCCGGGAGTCCCGACACGTTCGCCATCGAGGTCCACGGCGAGTAGGCGCACTGCCGACGGAAGTCCTCCTCGGGGTCGTCGCCGTACCAGCCGAGCGGACGCGGGGTCAGCGCGAGCGTCGGGCTGAGGACGGCGTCGAACCGGTCGAACGCCCCGATGAGCGCAGCGGAGAACGTGTCGAGCGCCGTCATCGCGTCGAGCACCTGCGTCCCGGTGAGCGCCCGGCCGCGGGACACCAGCCACGACACGAGCGGGGTGAGCGCCGACGGGTCGATCCCGGGCACCGTCGGCAGCCGAGCCGCGCTCGTCTCCCACGCCACACGGAACGCGTCGGCGTACGGGGTGCGGGGCATCGCGACGTCCTCCACGCCGTGTCCGACCTCGCCGAGCACGCGCACCGCCGTCTCGACCGCCGCCCGGGCAGCGGGGTCGACGACCACGTCGACCGTGTCGTCCCACGGCGAGCCCTCGAGCAACCCGACGACGAACCGCCCCTCGCCCCGGACGGCTGCGGCGGTGAAGGGCCCCTCGCCGACGTCCGGCGTGACGAGGGCGTACGGCTGCGGCTCCGGCAGCCCCGTCGGTGCCACGAGGGCGTCGAGCAGCATCCCGGCGTCCGCGACGGTCCGGGTGAGCGGCCCGGCGACCGACAGTCCGCCGACGCCCGAACGGCCGGGCATCGACGGCACCCGACCCCGGCTCGGCTTGAGCCCGACGAGCCCGGTCGCCGCGGCGGGGATCCGCACCGATCCGCCACCGTCGGACCCCACCGCGGCCGGCAGGAGTCCGGCCGCGACCGCGACCGCTGCCCCGCTCGACGATCCGCCCGGCGCCCGGGAGGAGTCGTAGGGGTTCCGGGTCACACCGAACCGGGTCTCCGACGACGAGGACATCCCGAACTCGGGGCTCGTCGTCTTGCCGAGGCTCACGGTTCCGGCGGCGTCGAGGGCGGCGACGAGCGGGTGGTCGGCCCCGGCAGGATGCACCGGCAGGGCCGCGCTGCCGCTCCGCGTGGGGACCCCGGCGCGGTCGTACAGGTCCTTGTCGGCAGACGGGAGGCCCCACAGCGGTCGCGACGTCGGCACGCGGTCGCCGAGGTGGCCGGCCCGGTCGCGTGCGGCCTCGGCCGTGACCGTCACGAACGCGCCGAGGTCCGGGTCGAGCCGCGCGATGCGGTCCAGGTAGTGCTCGGTGAGCTCGAGCGGGGTGGCCTCGCCCCGACGGACCCAGTCCCAGAGCTCCTGCGCGGACAGGTGGTGGAGTTCGAACACGGTTCCCGAGCCTAGCCACGGGCACCGTCGACCGGCCCGGTGCCGTGATGCGATCGTGACTGGTCCCGGAGCGCGTCGTCGGGCACGCTGCACCCATGGGACGCGTTCGGCTCGGTGTGGTGGGGATCCTCGTCGTCGTGCTCGGCGCCGCGCTCGTCGGGTGCTCGCACCCTGGGCCGTTCCAGCGGCCACCGGCCGACCCGGTCGCAGCCTCCCGCACCCTCGACGGTGCACCGACGTGGGTCGCCGAGCCCACCGGCGACGACTGCGGGGTGGTCGACGTGCAGGTCGGCGAGCGCCTGACCCTGCCGGCGGACGCCCTGGCGTGCCTCACCAGGGCCGCAGCGGTGGGCCGCTCGGCCTCGCTCGCCTGGGTGACGTACACGACCGAGGGCGACCCGACCCCGTCGTTCGCGCGGGTCGGCGGCAGCGGCAGCGACAGCGGGGTGGAGGTCGCCTCGACCTCGCAGTGGGATGCCTACGGCGGCGACGGCGGGTGGGAGACCCACCGGTGCGCCGCGGTCACGGACCTGCCGTACGGTGACGGCTGCGACTCCGGCGACGACCGGTAGCGGCGACGTCCATCCTTCGGAGGAACCCCGTCGAGTGCATCCGTTCGCCGGTCGTCCCCCGCGCCGCGGCTTCCTAGCGTCGATGCCATGACGACCACCACCGAAGACCGGCACACCACCGGCACCGTCCGTCCGGACCGACCAGGGGTGCAGGGCCTCGTCGCCCGGCACCCCCTCGTCGCGTTCGCGACCCTGGCACTCGGCCTCAGCTGGCTGGCGTGGATCCCGTACGTCCTGTCGCCGCACGGCCTCGGCGTCTGGGACCTGCACTTCCCCGAGTTCCTCGGCACGGCGCAGTTCACCGGCGTCCTGCCCGGCGCGCTCCTCGGCCCACTCGGCGGCGCGTTCCTGGTCACCGCGATCGCGGACGGCCGGCCCGGGCTCCGGCGCTGGGTCGGCCGGCTGTGGCGGTGGCGCGTCGCCTGGTACTGGTACGCGCTCGCCCTCGTCGGCGTGCCCGCGCTGATCGTGGTCACCGGGCTGCCGTTCGCCGGCGGGCAGGTGCAGGCACCGAGCGCCCTCGCGCTGCTCGCCCTCGTCCCCGGGCTCGTGGTGCAGCTGTTCACCACGGGGCTGTCCGAGGAGCCCGGCTGGCGGGACTTCGCCCTCCCCCGGCTCCAGGAGCGCTTCGGTCCGCTCGGCGCCGCCGCCGTGCTCGGCCCGCTGTGGGCGCTCTGGCACATGCCGCTCTACCTCAGCGACTGGGGCGGCTGGCCGGACGCGCACTGGACCGAGCCGCTCGTCTTCGCGCTCTTCACCATCACCGTCAACGTGGTCATCACGTGGGTCTTCAACCGCACCGGCGAGAGCCTGCCCGTCGTGATGCTGCTGCACGTCGGCGTGAACAACACCATCTCGACGCTGTGGGCCGACATGTACCCGGGGATGACGGCCGGGACGATGATGCACGGCCTGGCGATCGTCTCCACCGTCGCCGCCGTGGTGCTGCTCGTCGCGACCCGCGGACGCCTGGGGTACCGCCGACTCGTAGGATCGAACGATGGCACCCGCTGACGCGCGCACACGACGGGCGGACGTCCTCGTCGCCGTCGGCACCGCCGTCCTCGGCGTCGGGCTCCTGCTCGGTCTGCCGCCGCTGGACGCCGCCGACCCCGACACGATCGCCGCCGGCACCGGCACCGGCACCGGCACCGCCTTCCCGGCCGTCGGCGGACCGGCCTGGACGCTCCTCGCCGTGACACTGCTCGTCCAGTCCGCGGTGCTCCTCGCCGCCCGCCGCGTGCCGCGCACCGTGCTCCTGGTCGTCTCGGCGCTGCCCGTGCTCCTCGCGCTCGTCTCGACGAGCACGGTGTTCGGCCTCACTGCGCTCCCCGTCGTGGTGGCCGTGGTGCTCGCCGCGCTCCGGGTCCCGCTCCCCCGGCTCTGGCCGGCCGTCATCGGCGGGGCGGTCCTCGTGGCCGCGGGGACCGGCATCGAGTGGGCGGACGGCTCCGGCGCCTTCCGCGGCGGCTTCGCGCGCGGGGTCACCGCGTCGTTCGGACAGGGCGTGCTGCAGGCGGTGGGCGCGGTCGGTCTCCCGCTCGTGGTCACGCTGATCGTCCGGTCCCGCCGTGAACTCCGGGCTGCCCGCCGAGCCGAGACGGACGCCCGCACCGCGGCCGCCGACGCGCGCGCCGCCGAGGCCGACGCCCGCACCGCCGAGGCCGCCGCCGTCTCCCGCGAACAGGACGCCCGCGTCGAGGCCGCGGTCTCCCGCGAGCGTGCCGCGATGGCCCGCGAACTCCACGACATCGCCGCCCACCACCTGTCCGGGATCGCGCTCATGTCGGCCGTGGTGGACCGGCAGATCGACACCGACCCGGAGCGCGCCCACGACGGCGTGCGACAGGTCCGGGAGCAGAGCACCGCCGTGCTCGAGGACCTCCGCCGACTCGTGGGGCTCCTCCGCGACGACGGTCCGGCGGAACGCGACGTCGAGACCGTCACCGGCATCGCCGACCTGGTGGAGCACGCGCGGCTCCGGTCCGACGTCGCCCTGGTCGTACAGGCCGGCGACCACCCGCTCGCCGACGGCATCGGCCCGCTCACCCAGCTCGTCGCGTACCGCACCGTGCAGGAGGCGCTCGCGAATGTCGCCCTGCACGCACCCGGTGCGCCCTGCACCGTCACGGTCGACGACCGCGACCCCGACCACCTGACGGTCCGCGTCGAGAACGGCGCACCGACGGCACCGTCCGTCGGGAGCACGCCGGCGGGTGGGAACGGACTGCGCGGCATGCGTGAGCGGGCAGAACTGGTCGGGGCGCGCCTCCAGGCCGGTCCCACCGGTCCCGGTGGCTGGACGGTCGAGCTGGTGACCGGCCGGGAGGCGCGACGCGCGTCCGACGCGCCGACGCACGACCCGGAGGTGGCCGGGTGATCCGCGTCCTGGTGGCGGACGACCAGCCGCTCGTCCGGGCCGGCGTCTCCGCCCTGCTGTCCGCGGAGGCCGACATCGAGGTCGTGGGGGTCGCCGCCGACGGCGGCGAGGCCCTCGCCCTGGCCAGGAGCACCCGGCCGGACGTCGCCTGCCTGGACATCCGGATGCCGGTGCGGAACGGCATCGAGGTGACGCGGGAACTGTGCGCGCCGGGCGCCGACCCCGCGGTGCCCGTGCTCGTGCTGACGACGTTCGACATGGACGACCTCGTGTTCGGCGCGCTCGAGGCCGGTGCCTCCGGGTTCCTGCTGAAGGACGCCGAGCCCGACGTCATCATCGGTGCCGTCCGGCAGGTGGCCGCCGGGAACGGCACGATCGACCAGGCACTCACCCGCCGGGTGCTGCGCGAGTTCGTGTCCCGGCGCAGTCTCCAGCCGGTGTCCGGCGACCGCGCCGACGACGTCCTCACGGCCCGCGAGCGGGACGTCCTGCTGCTCCTGGCCGAGGGCATGTCCAACGAGGAGATCGCCGCCGCGCTCGTGGTCGAGGTGTCGACAGTGAAGTCGCACCTGGCGCGGATGCTGCCGAAGCTCGGCGTGCGGTCGCGACTGCAGGCCGTCGTGTGGGCGTACCAGAACCGGATCGTCACCGTGCCCGGAGCGGACGGCTGACGGCTGATCGCCGACCGCGCACAGCTGACCGCTGACTCCGGTCAGCCGTCGCTGGGTGTGGTGTGCTCCCCGCCGGGGCGTGACCGCCGGTCCAGGAGCGCGGCCGTCGCGGAGCCGCCGACGACGAACCCCGCCGCGGCCGCGAGGAGTCTGGCCTCGGGGAACCCGTGCGCGACCACCGCACCGAGGGCCGCGAGCACCGCCCCGGCCAGCAGCACGGCGACGAGGTCCACCGCCGATGCCCGTCGCCACCCGAGCCGGACGCTGACGGCGACGAGCACCAGCCCGGCCACCGCGGACACCGGCGCGGCGCCGAACCCGATGCCGTAGCGGAGCGGTAGTGCGGGGGCGGCGAAGAGCACGAGGAACCAGCCGAGCGAGGACGTCGCGCTCGCGGCGACCGAGCCCACGGCCGCCGGAGCCCGCACCGCCCACCGCCGCGCACCGACCAGGACCGCACCGGCGACCGCGGCCACCGGGAGCCACCGGACCAGGTGCGCGGAGTTGTACAGGGTCGCGACGTCGTACACCGCCAGCACCAGGCACCCGAGCGCGACCGCGGACGCCGCGAAGGGCAGCAGTGCCGGACTGCGACGATCGCCGGGGTCGAGCAGTGGCAGCAGCAGTCCGGTGCCGATCGCCGAGGCCACACGGACCACGATGTCGACGGTGGTGTACGGGTTGCGGAGGTCGAGCTCGACGAGGCAGAACGTGACCGTCCAGGACGCCACGACGAACCAGCGGGCTCGGAGGACCCGGCCGGCGACGTCGGCGCTCCACCAGCGGCAGACGAGCAGGTAGGCGAGCACGACGAAGGGCAGCTCGAGCGCGGCCTGGGCGTGCAGCACCGTCCACGGCCACGCGGGGAGCACACGGGCCAGGGAGCCGAGGTCGGCGAGGTCGAACCACCCGGGCGGCAGGTACCGGGTGATGCGGGAGGTGTCCCCGCCCCACGCCTGCTCGACGTACGCCACGACGAGCAGCTGGTCGACGCCGAAGAGCGCCACCACCGCGGCGAGCCAGGTGCCCGGGTGCCGCAGCCACCGCGCGCGTCGGAGCGCACCCGACGGACCCCGGTCGCGCGGCCGCAGCCGTGGCTGCACGAGCACGGCGACGAGGGTCGTCACCGCGATGACGGCTGCGAGCACGCCGGAGCCCCTCAGCGGCGGCGGTAGCGGATGTGCGTCGTCAGCGGGGAGTGCAGCACCTCGACCGGCTCGAAGTCGAAGGTCTCGGCGCCGTCGTCGAAGATCCGCTCGCCCGACCCGAGGAGCACCGGGGCGATGTCGAGGGTGAGCTCGTCGACCACACCCGCGGCGAGCGCCTGCCGGACGGTCGAGGCGCCGCCGGCGATGTCGACGCCGCGGTCGCCCGCTGCTGCGACGGCCCGGTCGTACGCGACGTCGAAGCCCTCGGTCACGAAGTGGAACGTCGTGCCGCCCTCGAGCTCGATCGGGTCGTGCTCGTGGTGGGTGAGCACGAACACGGGTGCGTGGTACGGGGGTTCGTCGCCCCACCAGCCGCGCCAGTCCTCGTCCCACGCGCCCCGCACGGGGCCGAACATGTTGCGCCCCATCACGTAGGCGCCACGAGGACGCATCAGCCACCCGGCGGCCGTCCGGTCCGCCTCGCCGACGTCGGCGCCGGGCATGTGCCAGGTGTGCAGCTCCCCGCCGCGCCGGCCGAGGGGCTGGTCGCGCCGCTGGTCCGGCCCGGCGACGAAGCCGTCGAGGGAGATCGACATGTGGCAGGTGGTGTCGGCCATCGGCGGGGTGCTCCTTCTGCTGGCGGTTCCGAGGTCTGCTGGCGGTTCCGAGGTGCTCAGGCGGTGCCGAGGTGAGCGGCGAGGACGTCGCGCACCGTGGTCCACTGCTCGTCACCGTACCGCCCGTTGTCGACGTGGCGGAGCTCGGCCTCGCCGCTGAACATGCTGACGAAGTACTGCATCCCCTGCCAGGCGGGGAACGGCTCCTCGTCACCGGCCCTCGACAGTCGTCGGCCGACCCGGGCCATCGCCGAGAGCGTGCCGACGGTGCCCGCCCACTGCAGCCGGAAGGGTGTGCCCGTCAGCTGCGACATCGTGTCGGCGATGCGGCGCGAGGTCACCCGGTCGCCGGCGACCTCGACGACCCGGGGCGCTGCCGGGTCGAGCGCGACGTGCGCCGTGGTGCGTGCGACGTCGTCCTTCGTGGTGAAGTCGAGCACCTGGTCGGGCGAGGACCAGTACAGGACCCGCTGCCGGTCGAACAGGACGAGCGGCGCCTGCCCGGTGAGCATGTCCGTGAACGCGCCGTTGAGGACCGAGGTCGCCCGGACCGGGGCCGCGTCGACGTCGGCGGCGAACTCGCGGCGGAGCTCGAAGTTGCGGTTCGTCCCGGGCGTGATCGAGCGGTAGTCGGCGGCGTAGTCGGACGGGACGAACCGCTCGACGCCGGCGTCCACGGCGGCACGGAGGAGCGCGCGCTGGGCGTCGACGATCACCGACCGCGTGCCGCTCACGGCCGAGACCACGACGTCCACCCCGGCGAGCGCCGCGGTGAGCGCCCGGTGGTCGGTGTAGTCCGCGTGGACGACGTCGACGTGGTCGTCCGCGGCGAGGCGCTCGGCCGCGGGGGTGCCCGCGGAACGGGTCAGGACCCGGACGCGGGCGTCGTCGTGGGCACGGAGCGCCCGGACGATGCGCCCGCCGAGGTCACCGGTCGCGCCGGCGACGAGGACGGTCGCGGTCATGCCCGCTCCACGTCGGACAACAGGCCGGTGGCGGTCGCACCGGTGACGGCAGGCTGCCCGAGGAGCGCGCCGGCCTGCTCGAACGCCGCAGGATCGGCCGGATCGTCGATGATGAGCGTGATCGTGGTCGTCATGCCACCAGTGTCCGCTCCCGGGGTCGATCGCGTGTCGGGCGGCCCGTGGTGCGCGGCGGGCGGTCAGCGTGGACCGAGTCGTCCCGGGCCGAGCGGCAGCCAGCCGGCACGGTGGACGAGGCGATCGTCGGTGCCGTCGGCCGCCACGACGTGGGTCGCCGTCCCGAACCGCCACACGCGGTTGTACAGGAAGACCCCGATCACGGTCCCGCCGTCGTCCGGCACCGCCCACGTGCCGGTCCCCCACTGCGCCGGGTGCCCGATGCCGTCGATCGTGACCGTCGGACGGGCGAACCAGGTCAGGGCCGGTCGGGTGATCCGGAGTTCCACCCGGCGCTTCGTCGTGCCGGACGGCGGTGTCGTTTCCACTGCCGCAGGATACGGGGCACCGGGCCCGCGACGTGACGGCGTGCCGGATCGGCACCGTGCGGATCGGCACCGTGCGGATCGGCACCGTGCCGCCCACCCGGCCGGACGGTGACGACGGTTCGGGTGTAGGCCTGGCTGCAACAACCCGGAGTGCAGTTCGTTCCGCAACCTTGCAGGGAAGGTCGGTGGACGTCATGGACGTCGAACACGCCACGGCAGGATCGGCACCGGTCGACCGGCGTCTGCGGACGGCGATCGCCGTCCTCGGCGTCGTCGCGCTGCTCGCCGGCATCGCCGCACTGCTGCTGCCCCACGCGACGATCGTCGCCGTCGTCTGGGTGTTCGGCATCTACCTCGTCGTCGCCGGGGCCACGCTGCTCGTCCGGGCCGTCGCCCGCGGTCCCAGCGGCACGCCCTCGACGTGGCGTCGCGTCGGCTCGGTGGTGTTGGGCATGCTCGTGCTCGTCGGCGGGGTCTTCGCGATCCTGCACCCACCCGTCGGCATCCGATGGCTGACCCTCGCGACCGGCTTCGCGTGGGTCCTGGAGGGGATCACGCTCCTCTACGCGCCGACCGCGGGCAACCGGGCGCTCGTCGTGACCGGGGCGGTCCTGAGCTTCCTCAGCGGCCTGATCCTCATCACCCTGCCGGCCCTCGGCGCGGTCTTCGCGGTCGTCGCCGTGAGCAGCACGCTCATCGTGTCCGGCATCGTCCAACTCGTGATCGCCATCACGTGGACGGAGCGCTCCGCCGCCGCGACGGAACGGAGCACGTCATGAGCACCCCGACCATCCGGCGGATCGTCGTCGGCTTCGACGGATCGGAGCCGGCCACCGCGGCGCTCGACCGCACCCTGACGCTCGCCGAGGCCGTCGGCGCCTCGGTCGAGGTCGTGACGTCGTGGCGCTGGCCGCTGACCTGGAGCACGCTCCCGGTCGCGAACACCTGGTCGCCCCTGCACGACGCGGAGGAGATCCGGCAGCACGCCGTCGAGGTACTCTAGCGACGGGCACTCCGGTCCGTCGAGGTCACCACCCGGACGGTCGAGGGCGGCGCGGCCGACGTGCTGCTCGGTGCGGCGGAGGACGCCGATCTCCTCGTGGTGGGCAGTCGGGGCCGTGGCGGCTTCCGCGGGCTGTTGCTGGGATCGGTCAGCGCGGCCTGCATCCAGCACGCGCCCTGCCCCGTGCTCGTGCACCGCGGCGACGAGACGAGCGGCGGCACCGGCGGCACCGGCGCGATCGTCGTCGGCGTGGACGGGTCGCCGGAGTCCGGCCGGGCGCTCCGCTTCGCCGTGTCCCTCGCCCGCGACCTCCGGCGGGACGTCCGGACGATCACGACGTGGCAGTGGCCCGACGCCCTGAACCGCGACGAACCCCCGTTCGACCACTGGTCGCCGGAACGGGACGCCCGGGCGACGGCGTCGTCGGCGCTCGACGCCGCCGAGGACCTGGTGGACGACGACGTCCGGGTGACGTCCGAGCTCGTGGAGGGATCTCCGGCCGCCGTCCTCCTCGACGCGAGCCGCGACGCCGCGCTCCTGGTGCTCGGCAGCCGGGGCCTCGGCGGGTTCCGGGGACTGCTCGTCGGCTCGGTCGGACACGAGTGCGCGCAGCACGCCGCCTGTCCGGTGGTCGTCCACCGCCCCTGACGGCGCCCGCCCGCTAGGTTGGCCGGGTGACGACGATCGACCTCAACAGCGACCTCGGCGAGGGCTTCGGCGCCTGGACGGCGGGCGACGACCAGGCGATGCTCGACGTCGTCTCCTCGGCCAACATCGCCTGCGGCGCCCACGCCGGCGACCCGTCGATCATGCTCGCCACCGCCCGCGCCGCAGCCGAGCGCGGTGTGGCCGTCGGCGCGCACGTGGCCTACCGTGACCTCGCCGGGTTCGGCCGCCGCCCCGTGCACGTCACGCCGGACGAGCTCCACGCCGACGTGGTCCACCAGCTCGGTGCGCTCGCCGCCGCCGCCCGGGTGGCCGGCACGGCGGTCACGTACGTCAAGCCCCACGGCGCGCTCTACAACACCGCCTGCGCCGACCCCGTGCAGGCGGAGGCCGTCGTGCGCGCCGTCGCGGACGTCGACCCGACCCTCGCGGTGCTCGCGCTGCCCGGCTCCGAGCTGCTCCGCGCCGCCACCGCGAGCGGCCTCCGTGCCGTCGCCGAGGCGTTCGCCGACCGCGCCTACGAGCCGGACGGCTCCCTCGTCCCGCGGAGTCGGCCGGGCGCCGTGCTGCACGACCCGGACGAGGTCGCCGCCCGCGTGCTCCGGATGGTCACCGACGGCGTGGCGACGGCGGTGGACGGTTCCGAGGTCACGGTGCACGCCGACTCGGTCTGCGTGCACGGCGACTCCCCGGGTGCCGTGGCGATGGCCCGAGCGGTCCGGCGGCTGCTCACCGAGCACGGCACCGCGATCGCCCCCTTCGCGGGATGACCCCCGACGTGCGGCCCGCGGGCAGGAGCGCCCTGCTCCTGACCTTCGACACGCTCGCCGAGGTGGTCGCGTTCCACGCGGGCCTCCGTCGAGCCGTGCTGCCCGGGGTCACCGAGGTCGTGGCGGGCGCCCGCACCCTCCTCGTCCGCTTCGACCCGCACACCACCGGCCCCGGGACCCTGCGCGGGCGCCTCGCCGAGGTCGAGCCCGTCGCCGCGGTCGCCGGACCCGGGGACGACCCGATCGTCGTCCCCGTCACCTACGACGGCGAGGACCTGCACGCGGTCGCGTCCACCACGGGGATGTCCCGGACGGAGCTCGTCGCCTGGCACACCGGGCAGGTCTGGACGAGCGCGTTCTGCGGCTTCGCCCCCGGCTTCAGCTACCTCACCGGCACGGCACCGTCGCTCGAGCTCCCCCGCCGGGCCACGGCACGCACCGCCGTCCCGAGCGGCAGCGTCGCGCTCGCGGGCGAGTTCAGCGCCGTGTACCCGAGGACCTCCCCGGGCGGCTGGCAGCTGATCGGCCGGACGACGGTCGCGATGTGGTCGCTCGACCGGGACCCTCCGGCGCTCGCCCCGGCCGGCACCCGGATCCGGTTCGTCGACGCGGGTCCGGCATGACCAGGCTCACGGTCCTCCGGGTCGGGCCCGGCACGACGACCCAGGACCTCGGCCGCCCCGGCTTCAGCGACACGGGGCTCGGCGCGGCCGGCGCCGCCGACCGCGCATCCGCGGCGCTCGCCGACCGCATGGTCGGCAACCGTCCCGACGCGGCCGTCCTGGAGGCACTGCTCGGCTCCGTCACGCTCCGCACGGACGCGCACGTGCTCGCGGCCACCACCGGCGCACCGTGTCCGGTCGAGGTCGAGTCCGCGGACGGCCGGGTCCGCGGCGGCGCCGCCTACGAGGTCCTCGCGCTCGCGCCCGGTGACACCCTGCGCCTCGGCGTCCCGACGAGCGGCCTCCGCACGTACCTCGCGGTCCGGGGCGGCTTCGCCGTCGACCCGGTGCTCGGCAGCCGATCCTGGGATTCGCTCGCACGACTCGGCCCACCGCCGCTGACCGTCGGCGACGTCCTGCCCGTCGGGGACGCCGCCGACACCTGGCCGGTCGTCGATGCGGTGCCGCCTCCGCTCGCCGTCGCGCCGGGCGTCCCGGTGGTGCTCGACGCCGTGCCCGGCCCGCGGGACGACTGGTTCACCGCGGACTGGCGCGCGGCCCTCACCGAGCAGGTCCACCGCGTCACGCCGGACAGCGACCGGGTCGGCGTCCGCACGACGGCCCCGCACGCGCTCGTCCGGACGGTCACCCGGGAGCTCCCGAGCGAGGGCGTCGAGACCGGGTCGCTCCAGGTCCCACCGGACGGGCACCCGGTGCTGTTCCTCGCCGACCACCCGGTCACCGGCGGCTACCCGGTCGTCGCGGTGCTCACCCCGGGGTCCGTGGACCGTGCGGCGCAGCTCCGGCCCGGTGACGCGGTCCGCTTCCGTCTCGTCGACTGAACCGGCGTCCCGTCACTCGAACATCTCGGCGAGGACCGCGTGCGGGTCCCCGTCCACCACGTGCGCCGACCGCTGCTCCGGCCAGTGCACCGTGCCGTCGTCGGACCAGCACGGCACCACGTGGACGTGCAGGTGCGGCACGCTCTGGCCCGCGTCCGCGCCGGACGCCTGGAGCAGCACCGTGCCGGTCGCCCCGAGCGCCCCGCGCATCGCCCGCCCGACGCGCTGCGCCAGGGCGAACGTCGCCGCGAGCTCCACGGGCCCCGCGCTGAGCAGGTCCGGGGTGTGCGCCACCGGCACGACGAGTGTGTGCCCCGGTGCGAGCGCCGAGTCGGGCAGCGGTGCGAAGGCGACGGCATGCTCCTCGCGCTCGACCCAGACGGCAGGAGCGTCCCCCGCGATGATGCGACAGAAGGTGCACGGTTGCATCGGGCCATCCTGGCGGCACGACGGCGCCGGGCGATCTCGGAACACGCGGACGGTCCCCGCGGTTGCCCTCTGCAACGACGACGAAGGGAACCACCATGTCGATGACCGTCCTGCTCGAGGTCCAGCTCCGGAGCGACGTCTCCCCCGAGGACACCGAGGCCGCCATCCGCGAGACGCTCGCCCAGACCCGGGCCTTCACGGGCAACGAGTCGCTCGAGGTCCTCGTCGACGACGCCGACGCCACCCGGGTGGTCGTCGTCGAGCGGTGGACGACCGCGGCCGACCACGACGCGTACGTCGCGTGGCGGGGCACGCCCGAGGGAGCCGCATCGGCCCTCGGCGCGGTCATCGCCGCGCCGCCGGTCACCCGCACCTTCGACCGGTCGATCGCACTCGACTGACCGGTCCGCCACCGGTCGGGCGCACCCCCGGAACGATGGGACGATGGCTGCATGACCGCCACGCTCGTCGCCAAGGGCCTCGCCGGCGGCTACGCCGCACGCACGCTGTTCGACTCCCTCGACCTCACCGTCGCTCCCGGGGACGTGATCGGCCTGGTCGGCGTGAACGGAGCCGGCAAGTCGACGCTGCTCCGGCTGCTCGCGGGCGTCGACGAACCCCTCGCCGGCACGGTGTCGCTCGCACCGACCGACGCGTTCGTCGGGTGGCTCCCGCAGGAGCACGAGCGACTCGAGGGCGAGACCGTCGCGGCGTACCTGGCCCGGCGCACGGGCTGCGCCGAGGCGACGGCGACGATGGACACCGCAGCGGCCGCGCTCGGGGAGCCCGACGCCGGGGACGCCGTCGCCGACGCCTACTCGGCGGCACTCGACCGGTGGCTGGCCGCGGGTGCCGCGGACCTCGACGACCGCATCCCCGCCGTGCTCGCCGACCTCGGCCTCGAGCCCGGCGCCGACGGCGAGGGCGTCGGCCCGGACTCCTTGATGACGGCGCTGTCCGGCGGGCAGGCCGCCCGCGTCGGGCTGGCGGCGCTGCTGCTGTCCCGGTTCGACATCGTGCTGCTCGACGAGCCCACGAACGACCTCGACCTGGACGGACTGGACCGGCTCGAGGCCTTCGTCCGGGGACTCCGCGGCGGGGTCGTGCTCGTCAGCCACGATCGCGAGTTCCTCGCGCGCTCGGTCACCGCCGTGCTGGAGCTCGACCTCGCACAGTCGTCCCACCGGCTGTTCGGCGGCGGCTACGACTCCTTCCTCGAGGAACGCGAGATCGCGAAGCAGCACAAGCGGGACGCCTACGAGGAGTACGCGTCGACGAAGGCCGACCTCGTCTCACGGGCGCGGACGCAGCGGGAGTGGTCGAGCCAGGGCGTCCGGAACGCCATGCGGAAGGCCCCCGACAACGACAAGATCCGCCGGAAGGCCGCGAGCGAATCGAGCGAGAAGCAGGCGCAGAAGGTCCGCCAGATGGAGTCGCGCATCGCCCGGCTCGACGAGGTCGAGGAACCCCGCAAGGAGTGGCAGCTCGAGTTCACCATCGGCAGCGCACCCCGGTCGTCGGCGGTGGTCGCGACCCTGTCCGACGCCACCTTCACGCAGGGGGACTTCACCCTCGGCCCGGTCTCGCTGCAGGTCGACGGCGGTGACCGCATCGGCATCACCGGTCCGAACGGCGCCGGCAAGTCCACCCTGCTCCGGGCCCTGCTCGGCAGGCAGGCACCGACGACCGGGACGGCCTCCCTCGGATCGAACGTCGCGATCGGCGAGGTCGACCAGGCGCGCGCGGCGTTCACGGGCGACCAGCCCCTCGCGGCGGCGTTCGAGACGATCGTCCCCGAGTACACCACCGCCGACGTGCGGACGCTCCTGGCGAAGTTCGGCCTGAAGGCGGACCACGTCGGTCGTCCCGCGGGCGCGCTCTCCCCCGGCGAACGCACCCGTGCGGCACTCGCCCTGCTGCAGGCCCGCGGCGTCAACGTGCTCGTACTGGACGAGCCGACGAACCACCTCGACCTCGTGGCGATCGAACAGCTCGAGCAGGCCCTCGAGTCCTACGACGGCACCCTGCTGCTCGTCACCCACGACCGCCGGATGCTCGAGACGGTCCGCCTCGACCGGCAGTGGCGGGTCGAGGCGGGCCGGGTCAGCGAGCGGTAGCCGGCCGCAGCCCGAGCCGGGTGACGACCTCGGCGCTCTCCTCCTCCGGCGTGCGGTCCGCCGCGATCGTCACGTGCGCCTCGTCCGCCTGCGGCGGCTCGAGCGTGGCGAGCTGCGACGCCAGGAGCGACGTCGGCATGAAGTGGCCGGACCGCTGGGACATCCGGTCCTCGATGAGGGCGCCGTCCCCGGCGACGTGCACGAACACCACCCCGGGCGCCCGGAGCACGTCGCGGTAGGAGCGCTTCAGCGCCGAGCAGGTGACGACACCGGGCGTGCCCGCGTCGAGGTGCGTGCGGATCCACGTCGCGATGACGTCGAGCCACGGCCAGCGGTCCTCGTCGGTCAGCGGCGTGCCGGCGTGCATCTTGTCGACGTTCGCCTGCGGGTGCATGGCGTCGCCCTCGGCGAAGTCCCACCCGAGCCGCTCGGCGACCATCGCGGCGACCGTGGACTTCCCCGACCCGGAGACGCCCATCACGACGAGCACCCGGGCGTCGAGCGCGGTGTCGGTGCTCAATGGATGAACACCCCCGCGAGCAGGACCCCGGCGAGGCCGAACACCGAGATGAGGCACTCGAGCATCGTCCACGTCTTGAACGTCTGCCCGACCGTGGTGTTCAGGTACCCCTTCACCAGCCAGAACCCTGCGTCGTTCACGTGCGACAGGAACACCGAGCCGGCACCGATCGCGAGCACGAGCAGCGAGGTCATCGGCGAGGACAGGTCGTGCGCGATCGGGGCCATGATGCCGGCCGCGGTCACCGTCGCGACCGTCGCGGAGCCCGTGGCCACGCGGACCAGGGCCGACACGACCCACGCGACGAGCAGCACGGAGACCCCGGAGTCCTTCACGGCGTCGGCGATCACCCCGCCGATGCCGGTGTCGATGAGGACCTGCTTGAAACCGCCGCCGGCCCCGACGATGAGGAGCACGCCGGCGACCGGGGGCAGGGCGCTCTCGAGCGACTTCGACACCGCCGAGCGGTCCATGCCGCCGCCGATGGCGAAGAAGACGATCGCGTAGAGGGCGGCGATGCCGATCGCGATCATCGGCGTCCCGAGGAAGTCGAGCAGGCTGACCCACGAGCCGGAGGCGTTCGGCACGGTGGCCTCCCGGATCGCCTGCGCGAGCATGAGCACGACGGGCAGCAGGATGCCGACGAGCGCGACGGTGAACGACGGGCTGCGCGGCTCACTGATGACGCGGGTGAAGTCGCTCTTGCCGTGGGGCAGGGACGCGGTGTCCTGCGTGGCGGGGCCGCGCCGCGCCTCCCGTCCGGCATGGGCCGGGTCCTCGGGACCGCCGGCCGATCCGCGCGACCCGAACATGTCGGGGGCCGGGATGTCGACCCAGCGCGCCGCGAAGCGGGCGAAGACCGGACCGGCGAGCACGATGACCGGGATCGCGAGCACGATGCCGAAGGCGAGGGTGGTGCCGAGGTTCGCGCCGACCGTGGAGATCGCGACGAGCGGGCCGGGGTGCGGCGGGACGAACGCGTGCATCGTGGACAGACCCACGAGCGCCGGGACCGCGATCTTCATGATCGGGACGGAGCTGCGCTTCGCCACCAGCACGATGATCGGGATGAGCAGCACGAGACCGACCTCGAAGAACATCGGGAGGCCGATCAGGGCGCCGATGAGGGCCATCGTCCACGGGAGCGCCGCCTTCGACGACTTCCGGACGAGCGTGTCGACGACGCGGTCGGCAGCTCCGGAGTCGACGAGCATCTTGCCGAACATCGAGCCGAGACCGACCAGGATGCCGACGCTCGTCATGGTCGCGCCGAAGCCGTTGCCGAAGCTCGTGACCGCCTTGTCCGGCGCGAGCCCCGCACCGATGCCGACGCCGAGCGCACCGATCGTGAGCGCGATGAACGGGTGGACCTTGAGCCACGTGATCAGGGCGATGATCACGACGATGCCGATCAGCGCCGCGATGATGAGCTGTGCCACCGGGCCGGACGGATCGACGGTCGTGGTCGCACCGCCGTCGGCCGCGAGGACCGAGGTCGGGAGAGCGTGAGGCATCGGTGCCCCTTCCTGGAGCCGCTGCCGCGCGGCTCCGTCGCCTTCGTGTCGAGAGCGGTCTGGCGCGCTGCACGCCGACCGTCAATAATCTGATTAATCAGACTATACGACGATCCACCGCGCGGCGTCCGCCCTCCCGGGCAGTCTGCCGATTCGATGGGAACCACGTCACGCCGCCCGCGTGACGCGTACTGCATGGAGGAACGATGCCGACCGGACGCGGACTGCACGCCCACGTGCTCGACACCCTCGGGCAGCGGATCGTCGACGGCGAGCTGTCGCCGGGCGTCGTGGTCCGACCGGAGACCGTCGCCGAGGAGTTCGGCGTGTCGCGCTCCGTCGTCCGCGAGGCGCTGCGCGTCCTCCAGTCGCTCGGCCTCGTCGAGCCCCGGCAGCGCGTCGGCACCCAGGTGCGCGGCATCGCGTCGTGGGAGCTCCTCGCCCCGACCGTCATCCGCTGGCGCGGCGCGTCACCGTCGTACTTCGTCCAGCAGCGGGAGCTGCTCGAGCTGCGGCTCGGCGTCGAGCCGGTCGCGGCATCGCTGGCCGCGGGGACGGCGGGCGCGTCCGCCGTGCTCGACGCCGCGGCCGAGATGCTCGCCGCCTGCGCCCGCGAGGACAGCCGCGCCTACCTCGAGGCCGACGTCCGGTTCCACCGGGCCCTCCTCACCGCCTCCGGGAACGCCGTGTTCGCGCACTTCGCGGGCACCGTCGAGGCACTGCTGCGGACCCGGACCTCGGAGTCGCGGGACACGATCACGCGGTGGACGCGGGACGCGGCTGCGCGGCACGAAGCAGTCGGGCGGGCGCTCGTCGCGGGCGACGGTGTCGCGGCGTCGGCGGCGGCCGGCGAGCTGGTGCGGGTGACGCGGGACGAGTTCATCGCGGAGGCGCCGCAGGGCTGACGCGCCGGTTCCTTCCCAGAACGCGTGCGATGGGAAGCGGGATCGGACGTACCTGGTCGGGACTTCGGAGCAGGTACGCCCGGAAGCGCGCGGGGCGCGGGGCGCGCGGGCGACCGGCGCCCGGCGCTCGGGGCGCGGGGCGCGGGGCGCGGGGCGCGCGGGCGACCGCCGCCCGGCGCTGTCAGCGGCGGGCGAAGAGACGCGGGCCGCGGAGGCGCAGCCGCATCGTCACCGTGCCGAGCCAGCGGTCGTACTTGTAGCCGACCTTCCCCATGCGGCCGACCTCCTCGAAGCCGAGCCGTTCGTGCAGGCGGATCGACGCCTCGGCCTGGCGGTCGGCGATGACGGCGACGACCTCGCGGACACCGGCCGACCGGCACTCGTCGAGCAACGCCTCCATGAGCGCGCGCCCGAGGCCCTTCCCGCCCGAAGCGGCACCGAGGTAGATCGAGTCCTCGACCACCCGGTTCGAGCGGTCCCGCGGGTTCCAGGCGTCGACGAGGGCGTACCCGAGCACCTGCCCGGACGGGTTCACCGCGACGAGGAACGGCAGCTTGCGCTTCCGGATGTCGTCGTAGCGGCGCTTCCACGCGGCGAACGTGAACGCCGACGGGTCGAAGGTCACGGACGAGTTCCGGACGTAGTGCGTGTGGATCTCGCGGATGTCGGGGAGGTCGGTCGGCTCCGCGGCACGGATCGTGTACGTGAACGCCGCCTCGGCCGGGACCGGGGCACGCAGGTGTCGCGGCAGGACCCGCCGTCGCTGGTATTCCTCCTCGAGCACGGGTCCGAGCCTATGCCGCGGGCGTGCCGACCGGTTCGGCGGGCAGCGTCCAGTCCACCGGCGCCGCTCCCTGCGCGGCGAGCAGGGCGTCCACCTGCGAGAACGGGCGGCTGCCGAAGAAGCCCCGGGAGGCGCTGAGCGGACTCGGGTGCGCCGACGCCACGACCGGGGTGTCCCCGAGCAGCGGCCGGACCGACCCCGCCTGGGCACCCCAGAGCACGGCGACGAGCGGTGTGCCCCGTGCGACGAGCGCGCGGACCGCCTGGTCCGTGACGGCCTCCCACCCCTTCCCCCGGTGACTGCCGGCGTCGCCCGCCTGCACGGTGAGCACACGGTTGAGCAGCAGCACGCCCTGCTCGGACCACGCCCGCAGGTCGCCGTGCACCGGCGGCGTCACCCCGAGGTCGGACTCCAGCTCGCGGTAGATGTTCGCCAGGCTGCGCGGCACCGGTCGGACGTGCGGGTCGACCGCGAACGACAACCCGATCGGGTGCCCCGGCGTCGGGTAGGGGTCCTGCCCCACGACGAGGACCTTGACGGCGTCGAACGGGTCCGCGAAGGCCCGGAGCACGTGGTCGCCGGCGGGCAGGTACTGCCGGCCGGCGGCGACCTCGGCACGGAGCCAGTCGCCCATCCGGTGGACGTCGTCCTCGACCGGTGCGAGGGCCTCGGCCCAACCCGGGTCGACCAGCTCGGCGAGCGGACGTGCCCGCACGGTCCTACGCGCCCATCGTCGCGACCGCGACCGACTCCTCGCCGGCGACGACGCGCCAGACGCTGCCGGTCCCGCGCACCTCGAGCGCACCCTCACCGACGACGAGCGTGGTGTCCTCGTCGATCGCGAGGCCCGCCGTGACGAACTCGGCCTCGGCGCTCGCGACGAGTCGGGCGAGCGTGCCGGCTTGCACCGCGTGCACGTCGATGGTGAGGTCGACGAGTCCGAGTCCCTCGCGGAGCTCGACCTCGTCCAGGCCCTCGGACGCGTCCTCGGGGCAGACCTCCACGCCGCCGATCCGCCAGCCGCCGACGAGCGCCCGGTCGGCGGCGATCATCGCGCCGGCCGAGTAGCCGAGGTACGGCAGGCCGTCGGAGACGAGCAGACGGATCTGGTCGACGAGCGGGGCGACCGCGTCGAGGTAGTGCGGGGTGACGCCACCGCCGACGACCAGCGCGTCGACGTCGCTCAGGACGGTGGTGCTGAAGACCTCGCCCGGTGGGATCTCGGTGACCAGGATCTCGGCCTGGCGAGCGCCGCCGAGGACCTCGGCGAGGTCGGCGGTCGAACTCGGGCTCGCACCGGACGGGCCGGCGACGGACAGCAGACCGATCCGCGGCACCGTCCGGCCCACCGCCGCCGAGCGCGCGGTCGCCTCGGCGAGGAAGGGCGCGGCGGCGTCCGAGGCGGCGAAGGGTCCGCCGCCGACGAGGTGGATGCTCACGACTCGGCCGTCACCGGGGCGAGGGCGCTCCACGGGAAGGTGATCCACCCGTCGACACGGCGCCACACGTGGTCGGGCTCGAGCACGGTGCCGGGCTTCGAGTACAGGCAGGCGCTGCGGACGTCGGCACCGGCGTTGCGGATGATGTCGACGACCAGGCGGAGCGTGCGGCCGGAGTCGGACACGTCGTCGACGACCAGGACACGCTTGCCGGCGAGGCTGGGGGCGTCGAGCGCCGGCGACAGGATGACGGGCTCCTCGAGGCGCTGCTCGACGTCGGTGTAGAACTCGACGTTGATCGAGCCGCACTCCTTGGTGCCGAGCGCGTAGGCCACGGCACCGGCGATGATGAGGCCACCGCGGGCCACGGCGACGACGACCTCGGGTTCGAAGCCGGACGACAGGACGTCCTTCGCGAGCAGGCGCGCCGCGTCCCCGAACTCCAGCCAGCCGAGCACCTCGGGCCCGCTCGTCACGGTCACGGTCGAGGGAGCCTGGGCGGGTGACCCGGATTCGCTGCTGATCGGCATCCGACAACGGTACCGGCAGGGAGGCCGCCCCCGCGACCCGGATCCGCACCCGGGCGCGTGCGCACCGGTCGACGGCGCGGAGCGGTGCGCGCCCGCGCCCCCTTCAGTTCCGCGGGGTGAGGGGCCCGCGGGCGAGCTTGTGCTGCGCCGACTGGGCCACCGGCCGGATCGTCACGAGGTCGAGGTTCACGTGCCTCGGCAGCTCGACGGCGTGCACGATCGCCTCGGCGACGTCCTCGGCGACGAGCGGCTCCGGCACGCCGTCGTACACCGCCGCCGCCTTCTCCTCGTCGCCCCGGAACCGGGTCAGCGCGAACTCGTCCGTCTTCACGAGCCCGGGCGCGATCTCGACGACGCGGATGGGTTCGCCGTTCAGCTCGAGCCGGAGCGCCCCGACGAGGGCGTGCTCAGCGAACTTCGCGGCGTTGTACCCGCCGCCGTTCTCGTAGGCCACGTGGCCGGCCGTGCTCGTCACGGTGACGATGTCCGCGCTCCCCGCGGTCGCCGCGCGCCGGCGCAGGTGCGGGAGCAGGGCGGCGACGACCCGCTTCGTGCCGATCACGTTGACCTCGAACATCGCACGCCAGTCGTCGACGTCCGACTCCTCGACGCTCGCGGACCCGAACGCACCGCCGGCGTTGTTCACGAGGACGTCCGCTCCCCCGAGGTCCTCGACCCGGGCGGCGAGCGCCGCGACGTCGTCGGCAACGGTGATGTCCGCGACGAGGACGTCCGCGCCGGTCTCCGCGGCGAGCGCCTCGAGCTTCGCGGCGCGCCGGGCGACGGCCAGGACGTCCCAGCCGCGCGCACGGAACAGCCGGACGGTGGCGGCCCCGATCCCCGAGCTCGCTCCGGTGACGACTGCGCGACGAGATGCCATGGACTTCCTCCAGAAGGACGGGGACGAGGTGTCCCGTCAACCGTACCGATCGGGCGGGATCACGATCAGGTACCGTGACGAGCGATGACGACGGATGCCGCTCCCCCAGTGCCCTCGGCGCCCGCCACGCCGCTCGAGCCCGGTCGTTCGAAGGGCCGGATCCCGATGTGGGACACGGCACGGTTCCTCGCGGTCACGCTCGTGGTCATCGGGCACGCGATCCAGCGGCAGACGACGGCGAGCGAGCACGCGCTGGCGCTGTACACGTTCATCTACGCGTTCCACATGCCCGCGTTCGGCGTGATCAGTGGGTACTTCTCGTCGGCCGAGACGCCGACGGCGAAGCGGATGCGCCGCACGATCACCGACATCGTCGTGCCGTACATCATCATGCAGACGATCTGGACCGTGGTGCAGGCCGTGGTCGAGGGCGGGAAGCAGTTCAACCCGACCCAGCCGACGTGGACGCTCTGGTTCCTGCTCGCCCTCGGCATCTTCAAGCTGATCCTGCCGTACCTCGCACAGCTGCGCTGGCCGCTCTTCTGGGCGGTCGTCTTCAGCATCGGGGTGGGGTACTTCGACAACGTCGACTCCACGCTGTCGCTGTCACGGGCGATCAGCCTCCTGCCCTTCTTCCTGCTCGGCTGGCAGGTCAAGCAGTGGGGGCTGTTCGACCGCTGGTACGAGGCGTCACGGCGGGTGGTCGTCCGGGTCCGGATCGCCGCCGCCGCGGTGTTCGCGGCGTGGGCGGTCGCCTGTGCGATCTGGATCCCGCAGTTCAAGGAGTTCGACCTCCACCACTGGTTCTTCTACGACGACTCGTACTCCGGCCTCGGCGAGGACGCCTGGTGGGCCGGGGCCGTGCGCTTCGGGTTGATGCTGCTGGCGACGGTGCTGACGGTGTCGTTCTTGCTGCTCGTGCCGCGGCGGAACGTGTGGATCACGCAGTTCGGCGCGGCCACGATGTACGTGTACCTGCTGCACACGTTCGTGCTCTACCCGATCCGGGAGTCCGGGGTGCTCGCCGGGCAGCACTCCGCGTGGCCGTACGTGCTCCTGATGGTCGCGATCGCCTGCGCCGTGAGCCTCTTCCTGGCGCAGCCGTTCGTGCGGCGTGGGATGCGCTGGCTGCTCGAACCGGACGTGCGCTGGCTGTTCCGTCGCGATCCGGCGTAGCGGACGGGAGGCGCGGCGTGGGGCCGCCGCGTGCGTTACGTCGCGAGGCGGGCGCGCTGGTGCCCGGCCCGCCGCCTGCGTAGCGTGACGGTCGACGTGAAGGTGCGCCGTTCCTCCCGGCCGGCGCAAGGCGACCCGAGGAGCACGGCATGACCCAGAACGACGCAGCCAGCTGGCGGTTCGAGACCGCCCAGGTGCACGCCGGCGCACAGCCGGACCCGACCACCGGTGCACGCGCCACCCCGATCTACAAGACGACCTCGTACGTCTTCGCGAACTCGGACGAAGCCCGCGACCTCTTCGCCCTCGCCAAGCCGGGCAACATCTACTCGCGCATCATGAACCCCACGAACGACGTCGTGGAGCAGCGGATCGCGGCGCTCGAGGGCGGTTCGGGTGCGCTCCTCGTGTCGAGCGGCCAGGCGGCGGAGACGTACGCGGTGCTCAACATCGCCGGTGCGGGTGACCACATCGTGTCCTCGTCGTCGATCTACGGCGGCACGTACAACCTGTTCAAGTACACGCTCGCGAAGCTCGGCATCGAGACGACCTTCGTCGAGGACCAGGACGACCTCGAGGAGTGGCGTCGGGCGGTGCGTCCGAACACGAAGCTCTTCTTCGCCGAGACGATCGGCAACCCGAAGATCAACGTGCTCGACATCGCCGGTGTCAGCGGTGTGGCGCACGAGTCCGGCGTGCCGCTCATCGTCGACAACACGATCGCGACGCCGTACCTGATCCGCCCGTTCGAGCACGGCGCCGACATCGTGGTGCACTCCGCGACGAAGTTCCTCGGCGGCCACGGCACGGTCATCGGCGGAATCATCGTCGACGGCGGTCGGTTCACCTGGTCGCAGCACGCCGAGCGGTTCCCGGAGTTCAACACGCCCGACCCCTCGTACCACGGGGCCGTGTTCGCCGAGGCGGTCGGCAACGAGCTCGCCTACATCGTGAAGGCCCGCGTGCAGCTGCTGCGCGACCTCGGCGCGTCGAACTCGCCCGACACCGCGTTCGCCCTGCTGCAGGGCATCGAGACGCTCTCGCTGCGCATCGAACGGCACGTGTCCAACGCCCAGGAGATCGCCGAGTGGCTCGACCGTCACCCGGACGTCGCCACGGTCGCCTACGCCGGCCTGCCGACCTCGCCGTGGTACGCCGCAGCGAACAAGTACGCGCCGAAGGGGGTGGGCGCCGTGCTGTCGTTCGAGCTCAAGGGCGGCGTGCCGGCGGGGAAGGCGTTCGTGGACAACCTGCGGCTCTTCTCGCACCTGGCGAACATCGGCGACGTGCGCTCCCTGGTCATCCACCCGGCGTCGACCACGCACTCGCAGCTGACGCCCGAGCAGCAGCTGACGACCGGGGTGACGCCGGGTCTGGTGCGGCTGTCGGTCGGCATCGAGAACGTCGAGGACCTCAAGGCGGACCTCGAGGCCGGGCTCGCCGCGGCCCGTTCGGTCTCACAGGAGGGGCAGCGCGCGTAGCGCCGGGCCCGGGCCGACCTCGGCCCCGACCGACGAAACCGCTGTCGTACGACAGCGGTTTCGTCGTTCCTGCGCGCACGCAACGGTTGCGCGCGCGTGACTGCGACACGACCGCTGTCGTACGACGTCGACGTCGTCGCACCACGTCGGCGACCACCCGACCACCCGGCCACCCGGCCACCCGGCCACCCGACCACCCACCCCACCCGACGTAACACGGCGGCCGTGCGCCGCGCCTCCCGGCAGACTGGACCCGATGGACTGGCAGACGACACCCGAGGACTCCGTGCCGTCCACGCTCGTGCCCGGCGCCGAACTCGGCACGCTCGGCAAGCCGCCCGTCACGGGAGCCTGGCGTCCGGGCGACCACCCCGGCGCCCGGCACTTCGAAGCCCTCGGCGAGCAGTGGGTGCGCGGTGGACGCATCCCGTCGGTGCGTGTCGCCTACGAGACCTGGGGCACGCTGTCGCCGGAGCGCGACAACGCCGTCCTGGTGTTCCACGCGCTCACCGGCGACTCGCACGTCACCGGGCTCCCCGGACCCGGGCACCGCACCGCGGGCTGGTGGGGCGACGTCGTCGGCCCCGGACGCGCGATCGACACCGACCGGTGGTTCGTCATCGCCCCGAACATGCTCGGCGGCTGCCAGGGCACGACGGGCCCCTCGTCGGTGTCGCCGGACGGCCTCGAGTGGGGCTCGCGCTTCCCGTTCGTCACCGTCCGCGACCAGGTGGCCGTGCAGGCGCAGCTCGCCGACCGCCTCGGGATCGACGCCTTCGCGGCCGTCGTCGGCGGGTCGATGGGCGGCATGCACGCGCTCGAGTTCGCGATCGCGCACCCGTCCCGGGTCGATCGACTCGCCGTGCTCGCCTCGACCGCGCAGACCACCGCGGACCAGATCGCCGCGAACTCGCTCCAGCGCGCCGCGATCCAGATGGACCCCGCGTTCGCCGGCGGTGACTACTACGAGGCGGAGGCCGGCGAGGGACCGCACCGCGGGCTGGCGCTGGCACGGCGGATGGCCCTGATGACGTACCGGGCGCCGGACGAGCTGAACGGCCGGTTCGCCCGGTCCTGGCAGAGCGACGTGTCCCCACTCGGCGACGACGGCCGCTTCTCCGTCGAGAGCTACCTCGACTTCCACGGCAACAAGTTCACCCGGCGCTTCGACGCCTCGTCCTACGTCACGCTCACGCACGCGATGGACTCGCACGACGTCGGCGCCGGACGGGGCGGGGTCGCCGCGGCGCTCGGGCTCGTGACGGCGCGCACGCTGGTGGTCGGCGTGTCGAGCGACCGGCTCTTCCCGATCGAGGACCAGCACCGCATCGCGGCGGGCGTCCCGCACTCCCTGGACGGCGACCGCGCGGCGGTCATCGAGAGCGAGTTCGGGCACGACGGGTTCCTGATCGAGCACGAGGCGGTGGGGGCGCACCTCCGGCGGCTGCTGGAGTGAGCAGCGCCGGACGCCTGTGCGCAGAGCGCGGGACGCCGGTCCGTGCTGTGCGCACAACGCGTGCGATAACAATCGCGGAACCATCCGACACCACCGGGCGCGCCGAACACCCCCCAACGGGTGTCGCGCGTGGAATGATGGCGTGGCGCCCCGGCTGACCGAGGCTCGCTTTCCCTTCCCGCTCCACACCGTCACCAACCAGGACACCGATGGACTTCATCGCACAGGAACGCGACCGCTTGCTGCGGTCGACCACCCGTGTCGTGGGCATCGTGTGCGCGCTCGTGTCGGTGATCGGCATCGTCTCCGCCCTCGCCGTGCCGGTCATCCCGCTGCTCGGCGCGCTGGCCTGCATCGCGATCATGATCGGCGGCTTCCTGGTCTTCGGCTGGAACGGCTCGGTGTGGTGGACCGCCCTGATCCTCTCGTCGGGTCTCGGCGCGCTCGCGCTGCTGTTCTTCGGGGTCGACGACACCGTCCGCCCGGTCATCGCGAGCGCCGTCGTGCCGCTCGCCGCGGGGAGCATCTCCGCGCCGCTCATGGCGCAGCGCGGGCACCCGGTCGGCCTCGGTCTGACGATCGCCGCGGGTGCCGCCGTGGTCGTCGGGATCGTCTGGGCGAGCGGGAGCATCCTCGCCGGCCCCGTCACCGGTGCCCTGCTCGGCTGGGTGCTCATCGCGGTCGTCACCATCTGGATCTCGCGGAGCATCCCCCGGGTCGCACGGCGCATCTACAGCATCGGCACCGCGCACCGGGCCGAGCGCCAGGCGAGCGAGACCGAGGCGCAGCGACGCCAGGGCGCCCGGCTCCTGCACGACACCGTGCTCGCCACCCTGACCCTCCTCGCCCACTCCGGCGTCGGCGTCTCCGAGCAGGCCATGCGGGAGCAGGCCGCCGAGGACGCCCGGCTCCTGCGACACCTGCGCCTGGGCGCGACGCCGCAGCCGCAGCAGTCCGGCGACTACTCGCTGACCCGCGAGGAGGAGTCACCCCTCGGCCAGACCCTGGAGTCGGTCAAGCAGCGGTTCGGACGGATGGGACTCGAGGTGAGCTGGCACGGCACCGGCCAGGTGCTCCTGCCGTCGAACGTCCTCGACGCGTTCCTGCTCGCCCTCGGCGAGTGCCTCGAGAACGTCCGGCGCCACGCGGGGGTCGGCGAGGCGCACGTCACGATCGTGCACGACAACGAGATGGTCCGCGCCATGGTCACCGACTCCGGCGTCGGTTTCGACCTCACGCACGTCAGCGCCGAGCGCCTCGGCTTCAAGGAGAGCGTCGTGAACCGACTGCGCGAGGTCGGCGGCGACGCGAAGCTCTTCTCGGCGCCGGGGTCCGGCACGACCGTCGTGCTGGAGGCCCCGCGATGACCCGGATCCGCACCGCACCGGAGGTGTCGCGATGAGCCGCGTCCCCGAGGACACGATCAGCCGCGGCCTGCCCGGCGAGACCGTCCAGCCCGCCCCGCGCACCCGCCGGGAGGCCCGTGAACGCTACCGGGGCAGCGAACGTCGACAGGCCCGCGGTCTCCCCTCCACCTCCACCGGTGCACGGTCGATGCGGCAGGCGGCCAAGCCGGGTGCGTCGCTCGGCGCCGGGTACCTCGGCCTCGGCGCGGCGGTCCTCACCGGCATCGAGGCCGTCGCCGGCATCGTCTTCTTCCTCCTCCGCTGGACCGAGTTCACCGACCCGTGGCTCCCCGCGGCGGCCTGGGCGCTCTACCTCGTGGCGGCGGTCGGCGTCGGACTGAGCCTGCTCACCTACGGGGAGCGCCTCACCGGGCTGGCGTTCGCGCTCATCTGCGTCGTCCTCGCGTGCGTGGTCACCCTCGACTTCGTCGGCATCTGGCCCGAGCACGACCTCGCGCACACCGCCTCGGCGTCGGTCGCGGCCGGCTTCGCGCTCCTGCCGGTGGCGACGCTCCGGCCCGCGCGCGAGGTCGCGGCCGCCATCGCCGTCCTCGGCCTGGCGTTCGTCGGGATGGCGATCGCCTCGACGCCGATCACGAGCGACACGCTCCCGGCGCTCGTCTCGCTCCTGGCCCTGGTCGTGGTCCCGCCCTCGATCGCCATCTTCGTCGTGCACCGGTTCCGTCAGCTCGTGCAGCGGGAGCTCGACCGGGTGCTCACGCAGAGCAACGTCCAGGCGCCGCAGTTCGCGGTCGGCATGCTCGCCTCGGACGAGCTCGCCCGGCTCGACCTCGCCGCGGAGAAGCTGCTCGACGCCGTCGCGAACGGCAGCGATCCCCTGCCGCTCTCGGACGCGTCCGCCTCGGTCGCCGCGTCGCTCGCCACCGAGCTCCGCCTGCACCTGATCGAGGGTCGCCGGGAGACCTGGCTGTACCACGCGATCACCGAGTCGGACAACCTCGGCCGCTCCGTCAGCGTCGCCGACCCGCAGTCCCTCGCCGGGCACCTCTCCCCCGCACAGCGCGACGGCCTGCTCCAGGCGCTGTGGCAGATGGTCGGGGTCGCCGAGGGGCGCAACACCCAGCCCGGCACGCCCGTCGTCTCCGTGACGCTCGGCCCGGTCGGCTCCGACGGCCACCCCGTCACCGACGAGACCATGGACGTCCCCATCGTCTTCGAGTCGCGCGGCGTGCCCCGTCGCCGGCTCGGACCGACCGCCTGGAGCGCCCTCCAGCGGATCGGGCCGTACACCGACACGGTGAAGGACGGCGCACTCCACGTCGTCGCGCACTGCGTCGTCAACCGACATCCGTCGATGTAGTCGTCGGGCGGAACCGGCTGGGCCCGAACTGCCGGACACCCTGACCAGCCTGCCCGTGCCCCGTGGTCCGTGCCCCTAGGATCGGCCACGACCGCCCCCGAGAAAGGACGCCACCATGGCGACTCCAGAGGAACCGATCCGACTCGCGCTCGTCGACGACCACAGGATGCTCCTCGGCGCGCTCACCGAGTGGATCCGCAGCGCCGCGGACGACATCACGCTCGTCGCAGCCGTCACGACCTGGCCCGAGCTGCTCACCAGCCCGGCGTTCCCGGTCGACGTGGTGCTGCTCGACCTGGACCTCAAGGACTCCATCCCGGTCTCGCTGAAGATCTCGACGCTGAAGACCGCCGGCGTGAAGACCGTCGTGATGAGCACGTACTCCGAGCCGAACGTCGTGCGGGAGGCCCTGGCCGCCGGAGCCCTCGGCTACCTCGTGAAGAGCGAGGACGCGGACATGATCGTCGAGGCGATCCGCGCCGCCCAGCGCGGCGAGCAGTACGTCTCGGCGGAGCTCGACCTGGCGATCAACAGCGGCGACGTGGGCGGCGTGCCGAAGCTCAGCGCCCAGGAGCGTCGCGTGATGGCGCTGTACGGCGGTGGCGAGCCGGTGAAGAGCGTCGCGTACCAGCTCGGCATCTCGGAGGAGACCGCGAAGAGCTACCTCAAGCGCATCCGCGAGAAGTACCGCGTGGCGGGCTTCGACGTCGGCACCAAGGTCGCGCTGCGGAAGCGTGCGATCACCGACGGCATCATCGTCCAGGACGGCAGCCCGCTCGGGCTGTAGCCGCGCGCCGCGCCACGCCGCGCCGCGCACTTCGTGAGCAGAAATGGTCGGGTCCATCGACGGGACCCGACCATTTCTGCTCACCGGATGCGGCCTGCCGCATCCGGTGGGTGGCCGCGTCCGCCGCGCCGCGCCGCGCACTTCGTGAGCAGGAATGGTCGGGTCCGTCGACGGGACCCGACCATTTCTGCTCACTGGACGCGGTCTGCCGCACCACGCGACGGCTTGGAGGCGCGGTGCGGGGCCGCCGCGCGCCTCCCGGCCGGTGGGTGGTCGCGACCGGGATCCGCCGAAGCGACAGAACCGTGCGATGCCGCGCTCGCTGTGCCGCGAGAGCGACAGGTTGCCGCGGATGTTCCGCGGCAGCCTGTCGCTCTCGCGGGACGCACCTGCGGTGCCGCGCGCCAGCCCGCGTCAGACCAGCGGGACGGGTGCCGTGATCGGGCCCGTCGTCGGCGACGACGACGGCAGGGGCGCGCGCCGCGTGCTGCGCCGCTCGGCGCCGTAGCTGATCATCGTCATGAGGACGCCGAGCAGGGCGAGCACGATGCCGAGCCAACCGGGCGCCGTGAAGCCGAACCCCGCGGCGATCACCGCGCCGCCGAGGGCCGCACCGAGCGAGTTGCCGATGTTGAACGCCGAGTGGTTCAGCGCCGCCGCGATCGTCCTGGCATCACCGGCGACGTCCATCAGGCGGGACTGCACCGCCGGCGGGATCGCGGACGAGGTCGCACCGAGCAGGAACGCGCCGAGGAAGATCCCCCACACCCACTGCGCGGTGAGGACGGTGACGAGCAGGGCGCCGATGAGGGCGAACATGCCGACGTAGATCGTGCGCTTGACGCTGTGGTCGGCGAGGTGGCCGCCGAGGACCCCGCCGACGACCATGCCGATGCCGACGACCACGAGGACGAGTGGCACGAACGACTCGGGCAGGCCGGTGACGTTCTGCACGAGCGGCGAGATGTACGAGTACACGGCGAAGAACCCGCCGAACCCGACCGCGCCGAGGCCCATCACCATCCAGACCTGCGGCACGCGGAAGGCCCGGAGCTCCCGGCCGATCGTCGCGTGCTCGTCACGGGCGCTGCGCGGGACGAACGCCCACACCGCGAGGAACGTCAGCGCGAACAGGACCGCGACGACGCCGTACGCGACGCGCCAGCCGGCGGTCTGCCCGACCCACGTGATCGCCGGGACACCGATGACGTTCGCGACCGACAACCCGAGGAGCACCATCGCGATGCCCTTGCCGCGCTTGCCCGGGCCCATGATGTCGCCCGCCACGATGGACGCGATGCCGAAGTACGCCCCGTGCGGCAGCCCCGCGACGAAGCGGGCCACCAGCACGAGACCGAAGGACGGCAGGATCGCACTCGCGACCGTCGCCAGGACGAACCCGACGAGGAGCACGAGGATGAGCCCCTTGCGCGGGAACTTCGCCGACATCGCCGCGATCGTCGGGGCACCGACGACGACCCCGAGCGCGTACGCGCTGACGAGCCAACCGGCGTGCGCGATCCCGGCGTCCGGGTCGACGGCGTACTGGTGCGGGAGGAGTGCCTCGGCGATGTTCGGCAGGAGGCCCATCGCGACGAACTCGGTCGAACCGATGGCGAACCCGCCGAGGGCGAGGGCGATGAGCGCGAGCGCGCGGCGCGCCGGCGTGAGCTGGGACATGGTGCCTGTTTCAGGACGGGAGGAGCGGGGCGGGTTCCGGACGTCGACCAACGCGGGTCGGTTGGGACCGTCGGTGCGCACGGCGGCTGCACCGGGCCTCCGGTCCGGACGGCGTCGCGGTCGTCGCGACGGGCACCGGTGGAGGTCGGCCCGGGTTCAGCGGCGAACGGGGACGACCGGACACGACGTGGTGTCCGGTCTCAGCAGTGTAGACCGCTCCAAACCCCGAACGGAAGTCCGTGCCGAAACGATTCGACCCGTGTCAGGCCGCGCGACGCTCGAGCTGCTCGGGGGCCGCGGCGACGAGCTCGGGGAGTTCGTCGCGGTGCACCCAGCCGGCACCGCACTCGGTGCAGGTCGCCCAGGCGTGACCGGCCTGTTCGCCCGCCCGATCGTCCGCGTCGATGACGACCGTCCGCAGGTCGCAGTCGGGGCACCAGCCGTCGTGCATCATGAGCAGCTCCTCGTCGTCGTGTCGGCGCCCGGCGCGTCCGACACCACCAGGAGACACCCGACCACCGACATCGCCGGGACCGCCACGGCGTGTCGCGTCAGTCGTCGAGCGCCGCCTCGAGCCGCTCGAGCTTGCCGTCGATCTCGCCGGTGTGACCGGGCCGGATGTCGGCCTTGAGCACGAGGGAGACACGCGTGCCGTACGCCCCGGCGGCCTCGGTGGCACGCTTGACGACGTCCATGACCTCGTCCCACTCCCCCTCGACCTCCGTGAACATCGAGGAGGTGCGGTTCGGCAGGCCGCTCTCGCGGACGATGCGCACGGCCGCCGCGACGGCATCGTGCACGGACCCGTCCGAGCTCGCAGCAGGACCACCGGACGGAGCGACGGAGAACGCGACGATCATGCCTCCATCCTGCCTGCTGCCGGCACGACGGGCACGGACGTGGTCCGAGCACCCAGCCCGAGCCGGACGATGGCGACGACGCTCCACACGAGCACGCCGACCTCGAGGGCGTTCCGGAGCGTGAGCACGACGAGGATCCAGGGCTGCACGGTGAGCACCTGGTCGTAGAACCCCGGGTAGACGACCTGGGTGAGCAGGGCCATCGGGATCGCGGCGACGGCGACGGGCAGGAAGCGTCGGGCACTCGGACGGCCGGCGACCAGCCCCCAGACGATCGGGACGGCGAACCACCCGACGTACTGCGGTGAGCCCACCTTGTTCGTGGCGACCAGCGCGGCGACCAGCAGGAGCGCGAGCAACGGTGCCGCCTCGGTCCGGTGCGCTCCATGGCGCACGGCCCAGAGCGCGAGCAGGACCCCGGCGACGACGACCACGGCCATCAGGGGTGTCGACACCGCCGCGGCCGCGTGCGTGCCGGCACCCGAGACCTCGAACGTCAGGATCTCCCGGTCGTAGTAGACCGCTGCGCCGGGCACGCCCGCTGCCGCCGCCCACATGAACGGCGTCGCGAGCGGCGCCTCGATCTGCAGGGCCCGCCCGGTCTGCTGCCCGACGAAGGAGAACAGGTGCGCCGCTCCCCCGTACAGCACGTCGACGAGGACGATGAGCGCGCTGAGGACGAGCGCGCCCGTGAGGACCCCGCCCCGGTGCCCGCGCCGGAACAGCAGGAGCACGCCGACCAGGGCCGCGGGCCACACCTTCGTCCACGCCCCGGCGGTGAACAGCGCCGAGGCGACCGCGGGCCTGGTCGCCACGAACGCCACACCGACGAGGGCGAACACGGTGGCGACGGTGTCGATCCGCCCGAGGCCGATCGGTCCGAGGGCGAGCAGGAACGCCAGCCACCACCACACGACCCGCACGCCGAGGCCCCGGAACCGCCAGAGGAACCCGCACGCGACCGCGTCCAGCAGGACCATCAGCAGGAGCCAGCCGGTGCCGATGGAGCCGACGCCCCCGAGCGCCGCCGCGGCCATCGGGACGATCGCGAGGATCGGGTACACCCAGTCCTCGTCGATCCCGACCCAGAAACCCGAGACGTGGCCGGTCTCGATCCAGCGGCGGTAGGTGATCGTGACGTCGCCGAGCGGCTGGTTCGCCGAGACCGCGGTCAGCCACCAGAGCAGTGCGTGCACGGCCAGGAACGCCACGGCGAAGCCGACCACCTCGAGCCACCGCGTCCTCTGCACCGAACGAGCGTAGCGGGAAGACACAGCGCTTCCAGAGCATGACGTGTCACCGTTCTCCCCGTGACCTCCGAAACCCCGCGCAAGCGCCGCAAGGCCGTCATCTGGATCTCCGTCGTCGCCGCCGTCGTCGTCATCGGCGTCGTCGCGGCGATCGTCGCCACGAACGTCTACACGAGCAGCGAGAACGCGAAGGCCTCGGCGGCGCCGTCGGTCGCCGCGAGTCGTGCGCCGTCGACGCTCGACGCCTCGGACCTGTCCGGCACGTGGACGGTCGGCGGTGACTCCGAGGCCGGGTACCGCGTCCACGAGGTCCTCAACGGCTCGGACGTCACCGTGACCGGACGCACCGACAGCGTCACCGGCAGTGCCACCGTCGACGGGACCGCGATCACGAAGGCGACCATCACCGTGCAGGTCGCGGACATCGCCACGGACTCGAACCAGCGCGACTCGTACTTCCGCGACTCCGCGATGGACACGTCGGCGTTCCCCACCGCGACCTTCACGCTCACCGAGCCGATCACCGGCGCGGTCCCGAGCGGATCGGGAACGACGACGGTCGAGGCGACGGGCACCCTCACGCTGCACGGCCAGACGAAGGCCGTCACGGCGGAGCTGCAGGTCGGGCTGAACGGCGACGGCGTGGACGTCTCCGGGTCGATCCCGATCACGTTCTCGGACTACGGGGTGCAGGCCCCGAACCTCGGCTTCGTGAAGGTCGACGACACCGGTGCCGTCGAGTTCCTCGTGCACGCCACCCCCGCGAGCTGACGCCGGGCGTCCCCGTCCACCGGCCTGGAGGCGCGGTGCCGGCCCGCACCGCGCCTCCAGGCCGTCATCCGGTCGCGTCCGCGCGATCCGTCATCCGGTTGCGTCTGCAAGTCAGGTTGCGTCTGCACGAGGCGACGTCCCCGCTGTCGTACGACGTCGGACCTGTCGTTCCGGGTCGGCCCCGCCCGGCCCGCGCTCCCCGCGGCTAGCCCTGCGCGTCGCCGGTGACGGCGAGGTCCCGCACGACGCCGGGCAGTTGCTCGATCAGCGCCGTCATCGTGAACGGTCCGCCTCCGGAGGCCCGACGCGCGGCGATCCCGTGCACGACCGCGGCCGACGCGGCCAGGTGCGCCAGGTCGGACGGCGTCAGCGGCGAACCGGACGCCTCCGCCGCACCCTGCCGCGCCGCCACGAGCGCCCCGAGCACCCCGCCGAGGACGTCACCGGCCCCGGCGGCCGCGAGCCACGGCGTCGCCGAGGAGGCCACCAACCGCACCGATCCGTCCGGCGTCGCCACGTGCGTCGCCGAGCCCTTCAGGAGCACCACGCTCCCGGTCTCCGCCGCGGCCCGCAGCGCCGCGGCGCCCGGGTCCCGCTCGATCGACTCCCGCGACTCGTCCAGGACGCCGGCGAGCTCCCCCGCGTGCGGCGTCAGCACGGCGAGCGGCCCGAGGTCCACGAGCGGGATCGCCCCGGCGTCCACCACGACCGGCACGCCGTCGTCCGAGGCGTGCCGGAAGCCCTCGGCCGTCACGTCGTCGAGCTCGTCCAGCGACGACGCCGAGATGCCCGACCCGACGAGCCACGCCTGCACCCGGCCCACGCCGGAGACCACCTCGGGCCGCCGGGCGAGCACGTGGTCGGACGCCCGCGACGGACCGGCGTAGCGGACCATGCCGACGCCGGTGTGCACGGCGGCGTCGACGCCCATGACGGCCGCGCCGGGGTACTGGTCGGAGCCCGTCGCCACGCCGAGCACCCCGCGTCGGTACTTCGTCGACTCCCCGTGCGGGACGGTGATCCAGGCGGCGGCGTCGGTCGGGGCGAAGGGGACGAAGTCGTTCACGGACGCCACGTTACGGTGGAGCGCATGAGTCTGTTCCTGCCGGGTCGCGTGGTGGTCTTCGACTACGGCGAGGTGATCAGCCGGACGCCGCACGCCTCCCGCGACGACCTCGTCGCGGCGACCGGGATTCCGGCCGACGAGCTGTTCCCCGTGTACCAGGAGCTCCGGCACGACCTGGACCGCGGCGACCTGTCGGTGGTGGAGTACTGGCGTGCGATCGCCGCCCGCACCGGCCGGTCCTGGAGCATCGCCGACGTCCACCGGTTCTGGGCGATCGACTTCACCGGCTGGTTCGAGGTCGAGCCCGCGACGCTCGCGATCGTCGAGGAGCTGCACGACGCCGGCACCAGGCTCGCCCTGCTGTCGAACGCCGGGTTCGACTTCGGCGACCCCTACCGCCGGTCGCCGATGGGCTCCCTGTTCGAGACCGTCGTCGTGAGCGCGGAGGAGCACGTGCTCAAGCCCGACGCGTCCATCTACCGCGACACCTGCGCACGTCTGGGAATCGACGCGGCGCAGATGGTGTTCGTCGACAACAGGGCCGAGAACGCCGCCGGCGCGGAAGCGATCGGGGCGGTCGGCCACCACTACACGTCGCCGGACGGCCTGCGGACGTTCCTCACGGAGCTGAGCCGACAGCCCGAGCCGGCGCCCGTCCACTGAGGAGCCCCGCGTGACGCACGCCCTGTTCGAACCGATCACCATCCGCGACCTGACCGTCCGCAACCGGATCTGGGTGTCCCCGATGTGCCAGTACTCGGTGGAGGCGCAGGACGGCGTGCCGACGCCGTGGCACCTCGTGCACCTCGGCGGGTTCGCCAAGGGCGGTGCGGGCGCGGTCGTGGTCGAGGCCACCGGTGTCGTGCCCGAGGGGCGGATCAGCCCGCAGGACCTCGGGCTCTGGAACGACGAGCAGCGCGACGCCTTCCGGCCGATCGTCGACTTCATCCACTCCCAGGGCGCCGCCGCGGGCGTCCAGCTGGCGCACGCGGGCCGCAAGGCATCGACGTTCCGCCCGTGGTCGCAGACCCACGGCTCGGTGCCCGAGGACCAGGGCGGCTGGAGCACCGTCGCCCCGTCCGCCGTCGCGTTCGACGGGTACGCGGAGCCGCGGGAGCTCGCCACCGAGGACATCCGCGTCGTCGCCCTCGCGTTCGCCGCCGCCGCACGCCGTGCCGTTGAGGCCGGCTTCGACCTCGTCGAGCTGCACGCGGCGCACGGCTACCTGCTCCACCAGTTCCTGTCGCCGCTGAGCAACCACCGCACGGACGCGTACGGCGGATCGCTCGAGAACCGGGCGCGGGCACTGCTCGAGGTGCTCGACGCCGTGCGCGCCGAGGTCGGCGAGGACTTCCCCGTCGTCGTCCGGTTCTCGGCGACGGACTGGGTCGACGGCGGCCTGACGCTCGCGGAGACCACGCAGGTCGCCCGGTGGGCCGCCGAGCACGGTGCCGACCTGGCCGACGTCTCCACCGGCGGCAACGTCGCGAGCGCCCCCATCCCGGTCGGGCCCGGCTACCAGGTGCCGCACGCCGCGGCGATCAAGCGCGACGCCGGCATCCAGACGATCGCCGTCGGCATGATCTCGCAGGGCTTCCAGGCCGAGCAGATCGTCGCCACCGGGCAGGCCGACGTGGTCATGGTGGGGCGCGAGTTCCTCCGTGACCCGGCGTTCCCGCTGCGCGCCGCCGTCGAGCTCGGCGTGACCGTCGACTACGAGCCGCAGCAGTACCACCGGGGCCGGGTGACGGCGTAGCCGGACCGGCATCCTGTACGTCCTCTCGGCCCGACACCCTTCCAGGCAGTACGATTGACCTCACTGTGGACGATCCTCCGAATCCTTCTTCGCCTCACTCATCCGCCGCTCACTCAGTGAGCTGCACTCCCTCGCGCCCTGCGGGAGGTGAATCATGAGTCCGATCGACATCGTCATGCTGGTCGGCGGCATCCTGCTGACGCTCGGCACGGGTGTCTTCGTCGCGTCCGAGTTCGCGCTGGTCAACCTCGACCGCGCCGAGGTCGAGGCCAGGCGGGACCGCGGTGAGAGCGGCCTCGCGCCCGTCATCGGTGCGTTGAAGGTCACCTCGACGCACCTTTCCAGCGCCCAGCTCGGCATCACGCTGACGACGCTGCTGACCGGCTACCTGCTCGAACCCTCCATCGCCACGCTGCTCGAGGCGCCGTTCCTCGCGATTCGGCTCCCGGAGGCGATCGTCGAGACGGTCGGCTCGATCGTGGCGCTCGTCATCGCGACCCTGCTGTCGATGATCCTCGGCGAGCTCGTGCCGAAGAACTTCGCGCTCGCGCTGCCGCTGCAGACGGCGAAGCTCGTGGTGCCGCTGCAGGTCGCCTTCACGACGGTGTTCAAGCCGGCCGTCGCCGTGCTGAACGGCACCGCCAACGCGGTCCTGCGCTCGATCGGCATCGAGCCGCAGGAGGAGCTCTCCGGTGCACGCAGCGCCGAGGAGCTCACCTCGCTGCTCCGGCGGTCGGCGTCGGAGGGGTCCCTCGAACAGGACACCGCGACGCTGCTCGAGCGCACGATCTCGTTCTCCGAGCTCAGTGCGAGCGACGTGATGACCCCGCGCCCACGCCTCTCCACCATCCGGGTGGCCGAGTCGGCGGAGGACGTCATCGCCCTGGCCCGCCGCACCGGGTTCAGCCGGTTCCCCGTCATCGAGGAGGACGCGGACGACGTCGTCGGCATCGTGCACGTCAAGCAGGCCGTCGCCGTCCCGCGGGAGAAGCGTCCGGAGGTACCCGTCGGGGCGCTCATGACCGATGCCGAGCGCGTGCCGGAGACCATGCCGGGCGACACCCTGCTCGCCGAGGTCCGCGGTCGTGGCTACCAGATGGTCATCGTCGTGGACGAGTACGGCGGGACCGCCGGGGTCGTGACGCTCGAGGACCTCGTCGAGGAACTCGTCGGCGAGGTGTCCGACGAGCACGACCGCGCACGCATCGACGTCGTGCGCTCCCGCAACTGGCTGACGTTCCCCGGGCTGCTCCGTCCCGACGAGCTCGAGGACCGGGCCGGCGTGACGGTCCCGGAGGACGGCCCGTACGAGACCGTCGGCGGGTTCGTCATGGCGACGCTCGGCCGCCTCCCCGCGGTCGGCGACGAGGTCCCGCTCGACGGCGGCGTGTTCCGGGTCGAACGGCTGGACGGCCGGCGCATCGACCGGATCCGCTGGACCCCGACCCCGCCGGAGACCCCGGCCACCGGCATCATCATCCCGGCCACCAAGACCGCGACGAAGGGCGGATCCCGATGAGCTCCGACTGGTGGGGCATCTTCTGGCTCGTCGTGCTGCTGCTCGGCAACGCCTACTTCGTCGCGGCCGAGTTCGCCGTGATCTCCGCACGCCGCTCGCAGATCGAGCCCCGGGCGGAGCAGGGCTCGCGGGCAGCGCAGATGACCCTCTGGGCGATGGAGCACGCCACGCGCATGCTCGCGACCACCCAGCTCGGCATCACGGTGTGCTCGCTGCTCATCCTCAACGTGTCCGAGCCGGCGATCCACCACCTGCTCGAGGTCCCGCTGCACCTGACCGGGTGGAGCGTCGAGGTCATCGGCGTCGTGGCGTTCGTGTTCACGCTGCTCCTGGTGTCGTTCCTGCACGTGGTGTTCGGCGAGATGGTCCCGAAGAACATCTCGTTCTCGATGCCCGACCGCGCAGCGCTGCTCCTCGTCCCGACGCTCTGGTACATCGGGCACGGTCTGCACTGGGTCGTCGTCGGGCTGAACGAGGTCGCGAACGCCGTGCTCCGGCTGTTCCGGGTCGAGCCGAAGGACGAGGCGGTCAGCGCCTTCACCGTCGAGGAGGTGCAGACCATCGTCGAGCAGTCCCGCCGCGAGGGCACGCTCACCGACGACGGCAAGCTCGCCCTGGCGTTCGAGTTCACCGAGAAGCACGTCAAGGACGTCGCCGTGCCGATGGACGAACTCGTCACCCTGCCCGAGGACGCCACCCCGGGCGACGTCGAGCGCGCCGTGGCCCAGCGCGGGTTCTCGCGGTACGTGCTCGTCGCCGAGGACGGCTCCCCCACCGGGTACGTGCACGTGAAGGACGTCATCGACCTGCGGCCGGACGAGTACGACGACCCGGTGCCGCCGAAGCGCATCCGGCAGCTCATCTCGCTCTACACGGAGATGGACCTCGAGGACGCGCTCGCGACGATGCGCGCCGCCGGGCGTCACGTGGCGCGGGCGTTCGACGCCGAGGGCCGGACGCTGGGCGTGCTCTTCCTGGAGGACATCCTCGAGGAGCTCGTCGGCACCGTCGAGGACGCCACCCGGCGCCGGTAGACCGCAGCACAGACGGACGGGCGCGCCTCCCGTCCGTCCGTGGTCGCGGCTGCCCCGCCGAAGCGAGACTCGCGCCAGGCGACCGTTCTCGCGCCGCAGAGCGCGAGAACGGTCGCTGAGCCCGAGTCTCGCGACCGCGGGGTGCCGCCCGGCCCGCTACCAGCTGACGGGGAGCGGCTTGCCCTCCTCGTAGCCGGCGGCCGACTGGATGCCGACGAGCGCGCGCTCGGAGAACTCGGCGAGCGACGAGGCCCCGGCGTAGGTGGCCGAGCTCCGCACCCCCGTGGTGATCATGTCGAGCAGGTCCTCCACCGAGGGACGCTCGGGGTCGAGGTAGATCGTCGACGACGAGATGCCCTCGGCGAAGAGTGCCTTGCGCGCCCGCTCGTACGGGTCGAGGCGCTCGAAGCGCTCCCGGACGGCCTTGGCGGACGCCATGCCCCAGCTCTCCTTGTACGCCTTGCCCGAGGCGTCCCGACGGAGGACGCCCGGCGCCTCGAGCGTGCCGGCGAACCACGAGCCGATCATCACGGCGGACGCCCCCGCGGCGAGGGCGAGCGCGACGTCGCGCGGGTACCGGACGCCGCCGTCGGCCCAGACGTGCGCGCCGAGGGACCTGGCCGCCGCCGCGGTCTCGAGCACGGCGGAGAACTGCGGGCGACCGACGGCGGTCATCATGCGCGTGGTGCACATCGCGCCGGGGCCGACACCGACCTTGATGATGCTCGCGCCGGCCTCGACGAGGTGGGCGACGGCGTCCGCGGTGACCACGTTCCCCGCGACGAGCGGGATGTCGAGCCCGAGCGCGGCGACCGTGCGGAGGGCGTGCAGCATGCCCTCCTGGTGGCCGTGCGCGGTGTCGAGGACGAGGACGTCCACGCCGGCGGCGGCGAGGGCCTGCGCCTTCGCGGCGACGTCGCCGTTGATGCCGATCGCGGCGGCGACCCGGAGGCGACCGGAGGCGTCGACGGCCGGCGTGTAGATGTCGGACCGGATCGCGCTCGTCTGGCTGACCGTGCCGACGACCTTGCCGTGCCGCACCACGGGCGCGAAGTCGACCCCGGCACCGCTCAGCACGTCGTACACGTGGCGGGGCGTGCCGGCGTCCTCGGCGTCGATCGCCGTCGAGGCGCCGTGCAGCAGGTCGCCGAGCGTCGCGTCGGGGCCGGCGGTGCCGAGGCGGGCGGCGGGCACGCAGCCGAGGTACTCCCCCGCCGCGTCGCGCACGACCACGCCCCGACCGGCGACCGGCAGGAGCTGCCCGAGGGCCTCGGCGACGGTGACGTCGGCACCGAGGTCGTACGCGGTGTCGAAGTCGACCGGCTGGTCCTTGACCCAGCGGATCGCCGCGTCGAGGTCCTGCAGGTGCATGTCCTGCGGCAGCACGCCGAGACCGCCGCGTCGGGCGAGGGTGGCGGCGAGGCGCGGGCCGGTGACCGAGTTCATGTTCGCGCTGACGATCGGGATGGTGGCGCCGGTGCCGTCGTTCGCGGAGAGGTCCACGTCGAAGCGGCTCGTCACGGCCGACCGGCTCGGGACGAGGAAGACGTCGGAGTAGGTCAGGTCGTGCGTCGGCCGCGTCTCGTAGAACCTCATGGGCCCCACTGTACGGCCCCGCAGGGTGCCCGGTCTGGGCGGGTCGGCGCGGTTCCGCGACACGCGCGACGGGCGGACGGGAGGCACGACGCACCTCCGCCCTGACACCGAACGGTCATGTGCGAGCGGCTAGGCTGGGGACCTGTGCGGGGCAGGGTTGCCGCGTACGACACACACGAGCATCTATCGACGGAGAGTGGGCGATCGGCTGTGTCGAGCCATCTGACCGGAACGGACGAGACCGCGGGCGAATTCGGGGCGAACGAGTGGCTCGTCGACGAGCTCTACGAGCAGTTCGTCACGGACAAGGAGTCGGTCGACAAGTCCTGGTGGCCGGTCCTCGAGAGCTACCACCGCACGCAGGGTGGTGACGCTCCGGCAGCGCCGGCTCCGGCTCCCGCAGCCCCGCCGGCGTCCTCCGCGCAGCCGTCCACCGCGCAGTCCTCGACGCAGCAGCCGGCGACCGGCGACGCCCCGGCCGAGGCGAAGTCCGGCCCCATCCAGGCGAAGACCACCTCCCGCCAGCCCACCCCGCAGCCGATCCCGGCCGAGGCGAACGACGAGGCCGACGACCACGAGGAGACCCACGAGGACGTCGCCACCCCGCTCCGGGGCATGGCGAAGACCCTGGCGTCGAACATGGACGCCTCGCTGACCGTCCCGACCGCGACGAGCGTCCGGACGATCCCGGCGAAGCTGATGATCGACAACCGGATCGTGGTGAACAACCACCTGCGCCGGGCACGCGGCGGCAAGATCTCCTTCACGCACCTCATCGGCTGGGCGATGGTCCAGGCCCTCAAGGACTTCCCGAGCCAGAACGTCTTCTACGAGGAGCGTGACGGCAAGCCGTTCGTGGTGCAGCCCGCACACGTCAACCTCGGCATCGCGATCGACGTCCCGAAGAAGGACGGCACCCGCTCCCTGCTCGTCCCGAGCATCAAGCGCGCCGAGACCCTGACGTTCGGGCAGTTCCTCTCCGCCTACGAGGACCTCGTCAAGCGTGCCCGCGACAACAAGCTCACCCCGACGGACTTCCAGGGCACCACGATCTCGCTCACCAACCCGGGCGGCATCGGCACCGTGCACTCGGTCCCCCGCCTGACGAAGGGGCAGGGCGCGATCATCGGCGCCGGCGCCCTCGAGTACCCGGCGCAGTTCCAGGGCTCGGCGGAGAAGACGCTCGTCGAGCTCGGCATCGGCAAGACCATCACGCTCACGAGCACCTACGACCACCGCGTCATCCAGGGCGCCGGCTCGGGCGAGTACCTGAAGAAGGTGCACGAGCGGCTCATCGGCGAGCACGGCTTCTACGAGGGCATCTTCGCGGCGCTCCGGATCCCGTACAAGCCGATC
>Ga0153989_1000012_pt1 | contig 53742 bp, 53 predicted proteins | sample TSNC073MetaG_FD_104701 | JGI IMG/M metagenome (GOLD analysis project Ga0153989, IMG submission 104701) | Attine ant fungus gardens microbial communities from North Carolina, USA - TSNC073 MetaG | ecosystem: Host-associated > Fungi > Mycelium > Unclassified | place: USA: North Carolina, Jones... | reverse complement strand
GGCGAAGTACGCCGCCGCCCGGCGGAGGATCTCGTTCTCCTGCTCGAGCAGCCGGATCCGTTTCTGCGCTTCTCGCAGCTCGGCCTGCTCGACCGCCTTCGCCGACGGAGACGCAGCAGCAGAGACGCCGTCATCACGGTCCGCGAGGCGCAACCAGCGGGCCAAGCAGGACTCGGACAGTCCTTCGCGACCTGCCGCACCGACGTCTCGCCCTTCCGGGCGACCGCGATCACATCGCGGCGGAACTCTTCCGGATACGCCTACACCATGGCGCACATCCTTCCAGCAGGAGCCGATGGCCCTACCGCTCAGGAGTCAACCGAACCCGCAGCGGTCCCTGGCGCTCTCCTATCGTAGTGGACTCCGCTGTCCGCGGTCCCGTGACGTTGAACGTAGTGAGCGCGACAGCCGAATGCGCGATTCCCACGACATGTCCTGTCACTGACGTACGGGCCGCGTCTGAGACGAGGATCCGCAAGCGGTATTTCGGCCGGTGAGAAACGAACATATGCGCGTCTTCCTCGCCCCGAGGAGCACCTGATCCGCGCCCTGGCGGGCTTGGAGGGCGAGGGTCTCGCGGTTTCCTTGCACCGACGGGACACTGTGCGGCAGGCCCTTCTCTGGGAGGGACAGCTATTGCTTCATGACGGGAGTGGTCCTCTCGTTTCGGGTGAAGCGGTAGTCGCGGTGGCGGCGTCCCTGATCCGCCGCCACCGCTCTCACCAACCAAGGACCGGTACGGACGCAGAGCCACAGATGGCGAAGTCTGATCCCGGGTCAGTCGGATCAACAGCAGCCCCTGAGGGCAGCGCAGAGCAACGGAGTTCATGCATGATGCACATGAGACGGGGGAGCGGCTGGATTGCGGCCGCGGTGTTCCTCGGCGCAGTTGGGACAGCGGTGGCTGCCGTTTCGCCCGCGACCGCGGCACCGGGCTGTGGGACGCCCGCAGCGATCACGGTGAACGGCGACGGACGCCAACTGAACACGTACAGCGTCGACGGCACGCTGCTCACGTCAGTCACCACCGCGGATGTGCTCGGGGACGTCGCGTACGGCGCTGATGGGACGCTCTACGGGGCGTCGTTCACGGCAACACCGAACTTGGAGACCTTGGATCCGGCGACTGGTGCAGTAACGAACTCGCAGCCGATCACCGGTCTCGACGGTATCCCGAATGCGTTGTCCTCATTGCCCGACGGAACCTTGGTCGCAGCAGCAACCGGTTCCGCCGTGCTCTCCGTGATAGACCCAGCGACCGGGGTCACGACGCCATACCCCCGGTCGTTGCCGACCGGGTACACCTCCGCCGGGGACTTCTTTCTCCTGGGCGACGGCGATCTGCTTGCCCTGGCGGTGTCCTCCGCCCCCGGAACGTCCGCGGACTATCTGGTGCGCCTCCACGCTGACGGCACCAGCACGGTCATCGGATCAGTGCCGCTGAGCTACGGAGCTGCGTTCTCCGGTGGCAGCGTGTATGTCGCCGGCGCAGACGGCACCCTCCGGCGCGTCGACGCGCTTTCTGACACCGCCTCCACGGATCCCCTCCCGACGACGGACATCCTCACCGCGGAATTCTCCCTCTACGGCGCCGCTTCGGCGCAAGACGCTGCGGCCTGCCCCAGCCCCGTTCTGACAACAGGCGACCCAGCCGCGACCGCCGGTACCGAGCTGCCCGTGAACGTCAGCGGGTTCCCCGCCGACACCGACGTGACGGTGGCGATTACAGATGCCGATGGCAACCCTGTCGGAACGACCGTTGTACACACCGACGCGACCGGCACGGCGCAGGGCACCATCACCGTCGCTGCCGGCGCAACGCCCGGGCCGGCAACGGTGAACGCGGCAACTGACGACGGCGCTGCCGCAAGCAGCCCGATCACGATCGTCGCGGCCCCCGGCACACCGGTGATCACCGGACCGACCGACGGCAGCACCACCAACCAGCCCACACCACCGATCAGCGGAACCGGAACCGCCGGCGACGCGATCACGGTGACCGACACCGACGGGAACACCGTGTGCGCAGCCACGGTCGATGCTGACGGAGCATGGTCCTGCCAACCCACATCAGCCCTCAGTGACGGCGCACATACCCTGACCGCCACCGCCAGCAACAGCCTCGGCGACACCGCCTCGAGCACCCCGATCGCCCTCACAGTCGACACCACCGCACCGGGAGCCCCCACCGTCACCACAACCACCCTGGACTCATCCACCGGACCGATTTCTGGAAGCGCAGAGCCGAACTCGGCCGTCACCGTCCGGGACGCTGACGGCGCCACGCTGTGCACAACCACCGCATCCAGCAGCGGCGCATGGACGTGCACCATAAGCACGCCGCTCCCCGAAGGGCCGACACCCATTACGGCGACCGCGACCGACGCAGCCGGGAACGCTTCTGCTGCCACCGACGCGACCGTCACGGTTCCAATCGCGACGGCACCCGCCGCGCCGACGTTCACTAAGCCAGCGACGAACGCGCTGACCAACGACGCCACCCCCGCGATCGCCGGCACCTCTGACCCGGGCACCACCGTCACCGTCGTCGATGACAAGAACCTCACGGTCTGCACCGCCACGGTGACCGCGAGCGGAACCTGGTCATGCACGCCGACGACTCCGCTTTCTGACGGATCCATCACCCTGGTCGCCACCGCAACTGACTCCGACGGCCTCACCAGCAGCCCGGCGAGGACGACGTTCACCGTCGACACCACGGCACCGGCGCCCCCAACGGTGACCCCAGAACCGCCGCTGCAATCCGGAGCCGGCCCCATCAGCGGCACCGCGGAGCCCGGAACCACGATCACGGTCACCGCCGACGGGCACCTTGTCTGCAGTACCACCACGGGCAACGACGGCGCCTGGACCTGCACCCTGACGCCCGCACTCCCGACCGGCAGCACCACCCTCGCCGCCACCGCAACCGACGCTGTCGGCAACGCGTCCACAGCCACAACAATGGTCGTCACGGTCCGCGGAACTGCGATCGTCACGCCCTCGCCCCGACCGACGTCTCCAGCCGATGAGACTACGCCGGCCGGCCCGCGCACCGCGGGCACGAGCTCCAACCCGGCCACGCTGGCATACACCGGTGCTGACGGCGGGCAACTCCGAGCGATGGCACTGGCCGCGATGACACTGCTCAGCACGGGCTGGGTCGTCCTCCGGCGGCGTCGAGCGGCACGCCGCTAGTCGGTGCCATGGAAGATCACAGCGAAGGAAGCGAGCAACGGTGAACGAACCGACCACGGCAGTAATCGCCTGCCACTTCATCAACGACATCATGGGAGCCCACGGCGCGCTCGCCGCGTACTTCCGCAACGAAATCGAGAGCAGGGAGGTCATCAGCCACGCGGAGCAGCTCATCGAAGGTGCACGCGACCGCGGCTGGCCGATCGTCTGGACTGCCGTCGGATTCCGGCCCGACGGCGCCGACCTCGACATCAACATCCCACTGCTTGCCATGGTCCACGAACTGGGATGCCTCCAATGGGGCAGCCCCGGGACGGACTTCCTCCCGGAACTCACTCCCCGCAAGCACGACTACGTCATCCGAAACGCGAAAGTCAGCGGATTCGCCGCGTCACCGCTGGATGCGCTGCTGCGCAGTCTGGGAGTGCAGCGCGTCATCCTGGCGGGCGTCGCGACGAACATCACGATCGAAAGCACCGGACGCGCCGCAGGCGACCTCGGATACGCCGTCATCATCGCAGAAGACGCCTGCTCAGCCGCCGACCAGGCCGCGCACGAGGCATCCATCGCAACGTTCGCCCTGCTCGGGGCAACGCACACGGTGTCGCAGATCCTCAGTTGACCGACACACGAAACGCCCCGCACAGCTTTCCGTGCGGGGCATTTCGTGCGCCGTGTAGTTCTACGCGCGCCTGTTCGTAGACGTCACTGGTCCGTGGCCGCACTCTCCCGGAGCTGCTCGAAGAACACCGCGCGCGTGACGGAATAGGTCCGATCGAGGACCTCAAGGGCTATGTCGCTGTCGCCGTCACGGACCGCCGCAGCAAGAGCATCAATGTCCTTGCGCAGCTGCACGGTGTCGATCGCCGCCGATGACGAGCCCGGCAGTAAAAACCGAGTCAGTTCCTGGTCGACACGGCTCACAAGCTCCTCAACCACCACATTGTGCGTGTGGCGGCTGAAGAACTCGAAGAAATTCCCGATCGCACGGGCGAGTTCGCCAGGCGCGCCCACGAGCTCCGCTCCGTGGACACCCAGCCGAACGCGATTGAGCCGCGTCTCCTGTTCCGGGGTGAGACCCGACAGCGCACGTCTGACGCCGTACTCGTTGAGGATGTTCGACAGCATCAACGCCCGGTTGGTCTGCTTCTGATCGAACGCCGCAACCCGGGGCGTACGGCCAGGGGTGAGCTCCACCATTCCGACCGCAAACAGCTGCCGCATGGCCTGTCTGATCGGTTCTCTGGACACTTGGAGCAATGCCTGCAGCTCGGTGTCGTGGAGCGGCTGCCCGGCGGCGAGGGCTCCGGTCAGAATTGCGGTCTGGAGCTCGTGGTACACCATGTCGCGGAGGGCGGGTTTCTCGATCGGCCGCAGGGGCACAGAGGGATCGTCGATGCTTCCCGGAGCGTTCCCGACCGGGCCGGGCGCTGGTGGGAGCGGATCGACCCCTGCCGCCCATTCGCGAACGGAAGCCTCCGCCGCCATCGCGTCGCGTTCGGTCAGCGCGGTCACGAACTGGTCGACATTGAACGGCTCGAGCGGGGGAGTTGTGGTGACCTCACGAGCCCATGCCCAGCGGCTGTAGGCGCCGAGGTGGCGCCACCCTTCGAGGATGCGAGGACCACCCAGTGTTGTAACGACCTCGTCGAACCCGCCTCCGGGAGCGATCGCGTCTGTCACCGAACGCTGCTCACGGCATGCGTGCACGATTCGTGCACATTCCGAGTTCGTCAGCTCCGGCACGAGCAGGCGGGTGGTGTGCGCGAGGATCTCGAGCACCAGTGAGAACCCGTGTTGGGCTCGCTCTCCTGAGATTGCTGCGACGTGAGCCGTTTGATGCCGTGGCGCATCGATGAAGTGGGCTGCCTCAAGCGCGAGCAGCGCCTCGAGAATGGGCTGCTTGGAAACCTTCAGCCACCCGGCCAGATCGGACAAGGCAAGCTCATCCCCGGGTACGAGGGCGCCATCAATGATCGCATCGTGCAGCTTCTGCACGGTCTGGTCGGCCACGAGCACGCGGCGGACACGCTGAGCTGTCGGAACCGGCATGGACGATGTCCTCTCGGAAGGTGAGCGCCCCGGGCCTGTACAGGACCGGGGCGCTCGGTGGTGATGCTACTGCTGGTTATGCCGTGGTGGTGTTGCGGCGGCGGATGATCATGATGATCAGGCCTGCGGTGAGGAGCAGGATGCCGCCGCTGAGGCCGATCCAGAGGCCCGTGCTGCCCGTGAAGGCCAGTCCGGGCGGGGCCGGCGGGATCAGCTTGTCGATGTCGGTCGACGTGCACGTTCCCTGGCAGCCGGCGTCGGTAGTCACAGCCGCGGTGTTCGTGACCGTGTCACCGGCCGTCGCGGTCGCGGCGATCTTCACCGTGACCATCACCTTCCTCGACGTCTTGCCGGGCAAGGTGCCGAGCTTCCATGTGACCGTCCGGGTGGACGAGTCGTAGGAGCCCTTGGCGCTGCTGGCCGTGTAGGAGGCGTTCGCGGGGAGCTTGTCCGACACGACCACACCGGACGCTGCCCAGGTTGCGTTGTTCGTGACGGTCACGTCGTACGTGGTCGTCCCGTCCGCAGCGACCGTGGTGCGGTGGTCGTCCTTGTGGATGGTGATGTCCGGGGTGTGGTCAACATCGACGGTGGTGCAGTCACCCTCGTCGGTGCAGCCCTGGTCCGTGGTCACCGACGCCGGGTTCGTGATCGTCGCGCCGGCCGGGGTGGCCGTGACGACTTCAGCGGTGACCTGCACGGTGCGGGTGGCGCCCTTGGCGAGGGTGCCGAGCTGCCAGATGACCGTCCGGGTAGCGGCGTCATACGAGCCGCCGTCGGAGGCGGAGACGTACTGCAGCTGCGAGGGCAGCTTGTCGGTCACGACCACACCGGTGGCGTCGGTCTTGGACGACACGTTCTTCACCGTCAGGTCGTAGGTGGTGTGCTGACCGACCCCGACGACGGTCTTGTGGTCGTCCTTCACGATCGTGACCCGCGGCGGCGTGTTATCGATATCCGTCGCGTCGCAGTTCTCGGTGCAGGGCCCCGTGACGGTGGCGACGTTCCGGATGCTCGCATCCGAAGGCAGGCCCGCATCGATCCGCGCGGTGACCGTCACCGACCGGGACGCTCCAGCCGCGAGGGTGCCGATGTCCCACGTCACGGTCCGGTTCGACGGGTCATACGATCCGCCGTCGGACGCGTTCAGGAACTCGAGCTCCTTCGGCAGCGGATCGGTGATCCCGACGTTCTGCGCCTGGAGGGTGTCCGAGGTGTTCGTGACGGTGATCGTGTAGGTGGTGTCATCGCCCGGCTTGACGACCGTCTTACCGTCGTCCTTCACGATCGAGACTTCAGCCAGCACGAGTCCGGCGTCGAGGTTCGGGTTCACGTTCGAGCCCGTCCCGTCCGTGATCGGGTCCGTCAGCGTGACGGTGTGTGTGGGCACGCCGGCGCCGGTGGCGTCGGAGTCCTTCGCGTCATCGGATCCGGCACCGGCCGTGGTGAAGCCGTACTGGGCGGGGACGTCGGTGAAGGACACCGACCAGGTTCCCAACGGGGCAGCGAACAGGTAGGTGCCGTCCGCTGCGGTGACCGTCGTGATCGGATTCCCGTCTGCATCGAGGACCGGGTTCCCGTCGGCGTCGAGGAGGTTCACGGTGATCCCGGGAACACCCTTTTCGCCGGCGTCCTGGAGGCCGTTGCGGTTGGCGTCGAGGAACACCCGGTCACCGATCGTGCCGGCAGCGCGCCGCACGGACACGAACGCTGCTTCCGCAGCCGGCAGCGACTGCGTCGATCCGGCTGAGGTGGTGCGGAAGACGTGCCAGGCGACGTTGTTGTTCGCCACCGCGCCCGGGTCCGTGATCGCCTGATCGTTCGGTCCGGTCAGTTCCGGCGCGTTCATCCGGAATTGGATCGCACCCGCATCGGCGCCCGGGTCGATCTCGGGCACGTTCACCCGGATCGCGGTCACCGTCGTCGGGTCCGCCGGGACCGTCGTGGACCAGTCATCCGTGCAGCCGTCCGGCAGGGTATCCCCGGCGGTGCCGTCGTAGAGCTCGGGACGGCACGGGTTCACCGCGGTGGAGTACTCCACCGTCGCACCCGCGGGCAGCGTGGTGATCGAGTCGAACGTGGGAGCCCACTCCGACCCGCGTGCGAGGTCATCGGTCAGCTTCGAGATGCCCGTGTCCCCGATCTTCGGGAACACGTCATACACGACCAGATCCGTCAGCTTTGTGGTGTTCGGGTTCGAGATGTCGAACCGGTAATCCACCTGCGAATCCGACCCATCGAACGTCGCGTTCGTCACACCACTGGTCGACCAGTCCGCATCGCGTGCGCCCTTCACGAACTTCGCGATCGACGCACCTGAGGCGACCACAACCGTCCACGACACCGTCGACTCCGCGACGTTCTCGCTGGTGTTGCCGTCACCATCGACATCATCCGCGTCGGTGGGCTTACCCGGCGTGGGAGAGGTCCAGTTGCCGTTCTGGTCAAACAGGACCGCGTGCTGCGCGTTCGCGCCCGTCTGCGGCCCGTCCGGCGCACCCAACGTCACGATCGTGTCGAAGTTCACCGTCGGCGACGGACCACCAGCAGACGTCGACTGCAGTTCCGTGCCCGCCGGCCACGTCCACGTCACACGGGTGTGTTCCACACCGCCGATCGTGATCGTGTCCACCGCCTGCGCAGGGACCGGCAACGAGCCAAGGTTCGACCAGACCGTCGAGTCCGGCTGGAACTCCAACCCTGCCGGGATGATGTCCACCAGCTTCGGGTTGATCGGTGTATCGGCCGCCGGACCATTCGACAGCGTCACACGCCACTTCGCCGTGTCGCCGACCTTCAACGCGTTCACATTGTTGGCTGCAGCCTTCGTCACCTGCGGGTCAATCGTCGACGGCGTGAAATTCGCCAACGCACCCGGGAGATAGGTCGCGACGTTCCCGGTCGGGAGGGGGTTTCCGGGGGCGTACTCGCCACTGCTGTAGTTCACCGAGAGGTTGTTCTGCATCGCGGTCAAGCCCGACGCAGCGAACGCCGCAGTCGAGGTGCCGTTGTATCGCAGGAACTGGCCCGCGCCACCACCCTCGGGCACCGCGTTACCGACAACACGGAAGTCGGTGACGATCTCGCCGGTCGGCAGGTCGAGGCTGTAGTCCACGGACTGGTTGTAGCCCGGGACCGACTTGTTCTTGTAGATCCAGCCCGAGAAGGTCGACAGGTCGACGTTGTAGGTGTGGGCCTGCGTGCCATCCCAGGTCACGAACTGCGCTTCCTGCGCGCCGATGCCTCGAAGCTGGCTTGTGATCTGGACGCGGGTGAGGTCGAACGCGGGGTTCGTGCACTGGTCCGCCGGGAGAGCGAGCGTCCCGGGGTAGGCCGCTCCCGTGAGCTGCGTGTCCGTGATAGTGCCTGGCGACGTGGCGGTACCGCCGACGAGACACGGCAGTCGATCGATGATGGACCACGTCTTAAGGCGGTTGAGGTCAGTGACGCCACCGACGTTGTTGTCGTACCAGCCAGCAAGGGTCGACCACTGATAGGTCGTCGTGGTGTTGCTCTGAGCGATCGTGGGTCCGTCGAAACGCTTCTGCTGGTAGTAAACGGTTGTCCCTGATCCCGGGGTGAGCGGATCACCGATGACGCTGTGCTGCTGCTGAGCAGTGCTCGTGAGGGCAGTGCCATCCAGCGCGGTCGCGGTCGCGTCCAGGAAGTTGGTGAACGTGTTCGTCGCTGGCGGGTTCGCCGGTGCGGGCTTGAACACCGCGGCCGGGTAGCGGACCGTGAGCTGGAACTGCTGGTCCGCGGGTACCTGCGCCGCACCACCCGGGGTCGGGTTCGGAACCGACCAGGTCACGGTCTCGGCCGTGGGGTCGTATACGCCGCCACCGGTGGCAGATACGAACACGGTGCCGGCCGGGAGCCGGTCCACGAGCTGCAGGTTCCGGTAGTTCAGCGAGCCCTGCTGGTTGTACTTCGGGTTGTACGCGAACAGCCGGTAGGTGACGTCCTGATCGACCTTCACGTCCGCAGCGGACGTCGGGGTGACCATCTGCTTCGCAGCCTGAATCGCCGGCGACGCGGTGGACTGCACCGGCGGGGCGGGCGTCGTGGCAGGGATCGTGATCTGCGTGCCTTCCGCTCCCGGGGTGAAGCTCAGCTCGAGGTCAGCGGGGAACGTGGTTCCCGGCAGGGTCGTGTTGGTGGGGATCTGCCAGCCGACCGAGAACTCGCCGGTCGTACCCGGCTTGAGGTCGTTCAGCGTGACGACGAACGGGTCGGTGCCCGTTGACGAGGCCACGTCGGCGTTGCCGGTGAAGGTCGGCGTACCGACCATCGGCACGGCGTCGCCATTCGGGTCGGTACCGACCGGCCGCGGAATCGTGAACGTCGGAGTGACGCACTGATCCGGCGTGATGTTCGAGCACGAATACGTCACTCGATACGTCGCGACACCGCCTGACGGCACGCTACTTGACGCTGGAGCGATCGTCGCAGTCATCTTCGGCGGCGCAGCGACCGCGGGTGACACGCCCGTCAACACGAGCGCAAGCGCCGCGATAGCCGCGGCCGGCGCGATGGCGTACGCACGCCACGAACGCCGTGGAAACAGTTTTCGCATGGTTCCTCAGGTTTCGACTCAGGTCAGCCAGGGCGGCAGACCTCGCTAGAGTCTGCGCATAAAAAATTCAGACGTCAATATTCCGAATGCGTCCGCTGGTGCATAGAGTGACCCGAGAGCAGTCTTCGCATGCTGCTCCTCGGGTGGGGTCGCCATGGCGGTGGCCCGTATTGGAGGGGCCTGGGTACGCCCGGGCCCCTCCAGTCACCGAGCATTCTGCGTGAGCCATGCCCTCAGGATCACGATCAGGTAACGCACCAGTTTATTGGTCGCGCGTAACGTACGGATGATGCTCATCAACTGAAATACGAGGCACTTCCGCCATGGCCGGAAGTGCCTCGCTGCATCGTTGCCACTTTGACAAGAGATGCTCGGCACCCCCAGGAGGCTGGCCTGGGGCGAAGGCAACGCCGCCGTACCGTTCAGAACTTTACACATCGCATGTATCGTTCGCACCAGTCCATCCGGGCGATCCAGTTGAGCGAAAAGGGGGGGCATCATCGAAGTGGATCGACAGTTGGCGGGACGACGACCTGAGACGTTTGCGATATCGCGTGGCAAGCAGGCAAATATATCACCGGTAGGATTCGCGAAGTCGGCGATGAGGTCGTGAACTCCCGCAATCCCGCCCCGGCTTGGATGGCCGTCGTCTTCACCTGCTGCACCCTCGTCGCCATCGTGGTCCTTGCAGTCGTGAACGCGAGCCTTCCCCTCGCGTTGGGTGGACATGTATTCATGGCGCTGACCATCGGGACTTGCATCATCGGCACCGCCATGGGTCTTTCAGAGACCATCCACAGTGGTCAGGACCGGCCTCCGAAGCTGGATGAGACGGCTAGCAGTGATGAGAACGACTGATACCTACCCTTGTGGCCAGGCCGGCTGTGAATGGGTCTCCGAGTCGCCCACGAGCCCCGAGGCCCGGTGCGCGGTTCACGCGCCTGGGCAGCAGTTGCGGCAGCGGCAAGCAGTTCCGTCGGAGTGGCACCGTCGCGGGCTCCGATCTCCAGCCGAGCTCACGCAAATCGTCGACGAGCGTCTCAACGACGTGCCTCGACCTGGGGTGCTTGCGCGCTATCAGGACTTCCTGGCGCCTCGTCTCTTCCAGATTGCGCCCTCACACTTTCCCCTGGATGGCGAGCAGCCGGGCGCACCGTAGCGTGCCCTCACCTGCGTCTTCAGCGGTTGCGCGCAAACGAGATAGGCCCTTCCCGATCCGCGCCGGAACCCGGCAATCGTCATGCCGGCGTGCTCACGCTTGGAGTGACGCACCGGCCTCGAGCGATCAATCCCGCGGCCGTTCGCCTGCGACGCGGTCGGTTCGCATGCCGTATCGCATCGCCGCGTGCCGCGCCGCGCGACGTCGGTGAATCTCGTCCTCGCGTTCATCACTGGGCCAGTCCTTCAGCCATGCCCGGACTTCTGGGCCGGCTTGTGCAGTGTGTACGGGTCGGCCCATCCTGTAAGAGACCCGACGGGCTGCCCGAACCCAGACGGCGGCGCTGATGTCCCGATTGGATAGCAGGGTGTAGGCCATACCGATCTTGTGGAACTGTCGGCGGATCTCTTCTTCAAGGTCGTCCGTTGTCGGCTGGACCCGCACACGCTCACCCCGCACGACAGTCCAAACCGACCCCGATGCAGGCCGAGCCGATTGGGGCGGTGATCCTTCCCAAGCGGAACGCACCTCAACTCACCGAGCGCCGGCGGATGAGATTGATGGCGTTCTCGTTGGATGGCGCCTGACGGCGGGTTCTCGGCCACGCGGTGAAGCAAGATGGCCGGCGGCCTTCGTGGCTGGGTTCGATGTGGTCCTTCGGAGGTCCGGTGCTGGCACCCGAGCGTCCGAAGTTCCCGATCAGGGCGCCGTGGCAGATGTGCACGGCCGCCTCCACGCGAGCCCGCCGCCACGCGCTCGAGCCTGGCTCCGCCCCGGCCCTGGACATCGATCTCGGGCGGCAGCTCAGAGCCGAAGGGCGTCCTGCGGCGTGATCCGGACTGCGCGGAAGGCAGCGAGCGCACCCCCGACGACACCGACCGCGATTCCTCCGATTGCGGCGTACGGCGCGACGAGTGGATCGAGTACCGGCACCCAGCCTCGGAGGATGCTGATCGTGAGCAATCCGGTCCATCCGAGGACGAGGCCGAGGACTCCGCCGATCGTCCCGACAATTCCTGCTTCGGCGATGATCAGGCCTGCGACATGCGTGCCACGGGCACCGATCGCGCGTCGGAGTCCGATTTCAGATCGGCGTTCGAGGACGGCGAGCACCATCGCGTTCGTGAGAGCGGCGACCGCTGCGATGACAGCGAGGGCCGTGAAGGCTTACAACGTGGTTTGAACGTCATCTTCGACATTGTCACGGAGCGATCGCGGATCGGTTGGTGCATTGATGTGGAGGAGGTCAGGGTGAGCGGGGTCCACGACGAGCGGCAGCTGCTTGGCCACCTGCGGTGCTGCACCGGATGCCGTCCGTGCGAGGAGACGCCACCGGCTGGCGGGCTCAGCGCCCGTGGCCATCCTCTCGGCGAGGATCACTGACCCGAGCAAGGCTGGCATTCTAGGAGATTCGGTGATGATTCCCGCCACGGGAACAGTGTTCCCGTCGATGGACACCTTTGGATGATTGCCAGGGCCGGCTATCGTGATACCGAGCTGGCCAGCGGCACCTTCGCCGAGGTAGATGCCTGTGCGGTTGAAGCGGTGAATGCTCAGTCGCGCTGCTGCGGACGTGTCGCCGCTCACCGACACGAGCGGAACACGCAGTTCGGGGCGGACAGGAGTCGCCTGAACAGTGATGCTGCCGCGGTCGGCGATCAGCGCAGTGGACTCGACACCCTCGATCGCATTTGCTCGTTCGAGGAGCTGGGCGATGGGGCCGGTGGTCACTGACGGCGCAGCAGGCGTGCCGTTGTCCGGTGCGGGTACTGGAAGCCACTCGACCGAAACGTCTCGGTTGAGGTGCTGGTCGAACCGGTCGGAGACTTGCGCGCTCGCGGTCACTCCGAGCCCGAGCGTGGTCACCGCGAGCGCGACCGCGGTCGCGACCGCGCCGACGAGTCCAGCTGTGCGGCCTGGACGTGAGATGAGCGACCAAGCTGCGTCCGTGAAGATGTCCCGGCTGAGTACTCGCGACGGTCTGCCTGGTGGTGTTGGGGAAGAGCGACCCGTCACCGGCTGGTGGACTTCGCCGCTGACCGTTGTGCCGTCCACGATGGTGACGGTTCGATCGGCCGCTTGCGCGATGTCGTTGTCGTGAGTGACAAGGATGATCGAGGTCCCACCGCGCCGAAGGGCGCGGAGCAGCTCCAGGATCTGCTTCCCCGTGCGCGAGTCGAGATTGCCGGTGGGCTCATCGGCGACGACGACCGGCGCTCCGGTGGCGATGGCTCGTGCGATCGCCACGCGCTGCCGTTGGCCGCCGGAGAGGTTCGCGGCTGTCTCGTCTGCACGAGTTGCGAGTCCGACCTCCTCGAGCGCTCGGAGTGCGCGCTTCCGACGTTCCCGCGGAGTGACGCCGCGGTGCAGCAAGCCGAGCTCGACGCTGTCGATCACCGGCCGACGGTCGAGCAGGTGAAACCCCTGGAAGACGAAGGCGAACATGTCCGAACGTGTCGTCGCGCGGGCGCGCTCGTCGAGCGCATCCGTGTTGGAGCCGTCGATGCTGTAGGTCCCGGAGTCGGGACGGTCGATCAGCCCGATGCTGTTCAGCAGCGTCGACTTGCCGCCGCCGGACGGCCCGACGATCGCGACGAACTCGCCCTGGGAGATCGTGAGCGACACGTCCCGGAGGGCCGCATGCTCGCCGAAGCTACGTCCGATCCCTCGCAGGCACAGTTCCGGCATCAGGGGACCCGAACCTTGTCACCGGACTCGAGGCTCCCCGCGCGGAGCGGCCTGACGGCGCTGCGCCCGTCGAGGGTGCCGAGCTCTTCGACTGGCACGCGCTGCAGGTCTTGTCGACGCCGTACCAGGACGTACGCAGCATTGTCGCCGCCTGGTATGACCGCGCTGGACGGGATCAGGAGCGCGTCTCGTGCCGCGACGTGGACGTCGAGGGAGGCGACCAGCTCGTTCCCGACGAGGTCATCAGGCAGCGGTGCGTCTGCTCCGACGACGGTCACTCGTCGTGTGTCGCGTGCCCCCGTGTCGCCACCGACGGCCGCTACACGTACGGGTACGGGGACGTCTCCGACGCGGGCCGTGCCACTTGTTCCGACGGTGAGTCCGGCTGCAGCGGCTGATGAGATGTCGGCCACGGCGTGTGTGCTCCCGCGCTCCAGTGTGAACCCCGTATCGGCTGATGCGATGGTGCCCACCGCGGGCGATGCAACGACCGTCGCGGGGAGTTCATCGACCACAACGAGATCGGACGGTCGAACCATGACGCGCTCCGGTGTGGCGTCGGAGCCCTGCTGTGAGGGATCGGTTGCAGTCGGTGCAATCGGGGCGTGGGAATGCGCCTCCGAGTAGAGGCGCTTGATTGCTCGCTCAGTGGGCTCACCGAAGACGCCGTCGTGCCCGTGCAGAAGCCCTGCCGCCATCATCCCGCGCTGGAGCTGGTCGACGTCAGGACCTCGGTCGCCCACGGTGAGATCGCGATAGTACGGAAACTGCCCGGGGAGCGCGATCACTGGCCTACCGTTGAGTTCGGTGGCGACGGCACCCGCAGCGAGCGTCTGACCGGACACGACGGGCTGCGCGGTGACCACAGCGGGGTCATCGGGCTGCGTCGGCAGGGGAACCTCGAGCCTTGTCTCTCGTTGGATCGTGAGGCGGAGCGTGGCCGTCCGCACGAGATCTCCGCGTTCGACTGCCGCCGTCACGATGCCCGGAGTCGGAGGCAGAGCGGCTGCTTCTCGTTGTGCAGGAGATTGGAACGCGGTCGCAGCGACCCACCCGCCGCCCACCAGCGCGATGCTCGCCGCGGCCGCGCCGGAGATGATCCAGCGCGGCCGCCGCCGGTACTTGCGAGTCACCGCTTCGGCGAGTGCTCAGCGATGACCTTCATCGCACGATCGTGTTGTTGCACGGTTTGCGTTCGGTAGCGCTGGAGCTCGTCAGCGTGCGTGCGAACTTGCTCCGCCTGGAGGTTCCATTCGCTTGCGTAGGCGGCACTGGCCCAGCCCGAGGACTGTTGACAGTTGGCATCCATCACGGCGACCTCGCGCTCGCGAGGGGAAGCGACCGTCTTGACCGAGTCGACTGGCGCTGACTGTTCGCCGGCTGGCAAGAACGCTGTTGGATCCATTTCTGTCGGGTTCGCGGGAAGGTCTGCGATGCCTGCCGGCGCCATGCACTGCTGCCACTTCCGCTTGGATGAGGTCAGCCGGGTCTGATCTTTCGCCGACGGCTGCCCCACGCTTTGGAGGGACTGTGCGAACTCGGTCGGGTCTGTCTGCGCCCTGAGCTGCTCCGCCGCTCGAGACCAGCACCGGTCGAGAGCTGCTGCGCCGGATGCGTCCAAGTTGTTCGCCGCAGCGGTGAAGGCGTCGATTGCTTCCTTCTCGCTCGCCGGCAGCACATGTTCCGGGGAATTCCCGTAGCCGTACTTCTGAGCGAGCTCCGGAGTGAACAGCTTCCGGCCCACCGAGTTCCACGACTCGCCGGTCGGCGGGTCGACTGTCAACGCGGGGAGAGGCCAGTCGTACTGCGTCGCATCCATGCACTCCTTCGCGAGGAGCTGTGTGGCGTACGTGGTCGGATCCCAGCTCGGCGAGAGGTACTCATCGAGCGGCATTCGCCACTGACTGATGCTCTTCGCCGGCAGCGTGACCGGCGCTTCTGATGCTTCGCTGCGAGCGCATCCCGTTGCGGCACCGAGGATCGCAACCGCCACCACGCCCATGGTCACGCGCTGGATCAATTGCAGTAGCCGTCGAAGCACGCCGAGGAGATCACGTCGTTGAAGCTGATCATACTCAGATTCGACACGCCGCTGGTCTTCGTCTGCGTCTTGACGGTCCCGCGGTAGTTCGCATCCTTGTAGAACTTCGTCTTTGCGCCGGTACGGCCGTTGTTGTAGACCGAGGAGATCTTGTCGTTGAGGTGGTAGCCGGGGATGTCGTACACCAGCAGGTAGTTCTTGACGTTCTGTTGGAAGTGCAGGACCCCACCATTGAACTGTCCGACGCCACCCTTGCCGACGTAGTTGATCTCGGACCAGCTGCAGCCGGCCCCCGCCCCGCAGCCTGTCGGTGCTGCGGAAGCCGGCGCCGCGACTCCAAGAGACACGGCTACCGCTGCCGTCGTCGCAGCAAGCAGTGCCATTGTTCGGTTCTTCATGATGTCCCCCTAGATGATGTGTGAAGTATCAACGAACAAGCGACAACGTACAGCTGCAGGGCGCACATGGCAACCTTCCTCGAGGGGGCGACAGTGGCAGTCGCGGATCATCCGGCCGTGCACCACGAGCGCCGGCGGCCGACCCGCGGGTGCTCGCCGGGCGTGGGGCGGGCCGCGCGTGTGTCGGGCGTCTGGCACCGGGCTCGACCAGGCGAGGTGCAGGAAGCCGCTTCGTGGTGGGTCACTGGTTGCTGGTCTTCCTCACCACCTGGGGCCGGTCATGAAGTGGCACGTCGAACTGGAACAGCCAGTGGAGGGAGGTAATCTCCGAGACCACGTCCCACCGTTCCCGCGCGGACATCGATGACATGAAGGACCAGTTCATGTGTCACTCGTGCTGGGCCGAGAGCTGTTGGGAGGCACCCTGGAACTGGATCGGATCCCAATGAATCTTCGAAGAACCTGGAACTGGGCGACCATGGCATGTGGCCTCATCGTGCTCGTAGCGGACTACGTCAACGGTGCGCAACTGGCGGTCTACTTCGATGAACACGCCATGTTCAACAACAACGGGCTCAGCGGGGTCCCGTCGATCGTGCTCGGAATTGTCGGCATCGGGCTCGTCGTCGGCGGGGCCACCGCGGCTCTGCAGGAGCGGAAGTAGCCCAGAGGTTCCACCGGCGCAAGGGAACGGCGGTGATGTCGTTCGGCGTACCAGGTGTTGCTTCCCGACTCGTCGGGGAGTTCGATCACGAAGCCTGCGACCGGACGGTCTGGATGTGGTCGCGCACGGCGCGATGAGCCACCGGAACGGAGATGAGCGCGCCCCCGAGGAGCGTCACCGCCGCCACGATCACGGAGACCGGAGTGCGGAGCGGTTCGACACCGGTGCTCACGGAGCACCACAACACGGTGGCGATCCCGGCGATGATCGTCGGACCCAGCGCTGCGCGATGCCCGACCTGCCACGCGACGTCGCTGGACATGGTGATCCGCGTCCGCACGCCTGCGAGGTCGTTCCGGGCCAATGTGCCGTTGGCAGCCCTCCACGTCAGCCAGGTCACGAGGACTGCTGCGCCGATCTCGACTGCCAACGCGAACATCATTGCTCCGCCCATGCGACCCACGGTAGTGTTCAGACAAGGCGACGGCAATATTCTGCATTCGAAACTCTGAAGAGCGGGCCAGAACGCGTGCGGGATCCGCGGAAGACATCGGGGCAGTGGCGTGCCAGCGTCCGGAAGAGCGGACCCGGGCGTGCCGTTCGGGATGCCAGAGGCCGCTGTTCGACCGGCTCCCTCGTCGAGTGGGGAAGCATCACGAAGGGCCTCGTCGGCACCACCGCCTGCCTGACGCTCGACGTCGACCGCCCGTCGCTGCCTTCCTCCCGCAGGTCCCCAACGGGCGCATCACGATCGCTGACCTCGTCCACCACACCTCCGGCCTCCCGCGCCTCCCGAACGGCACGAGCTGCAACCCCCTCGGCGACCCGTACCGGCCGACAGGCGGCCAACCGCTCGCCCACGCCGCGATGGTCCCGGTCAGGCCCCGCGGCGAGTACGTGTACTCGAACCTCGGCTACGCGCTCCTCGGCGAGGTGCTCGACCGTGTGCACGGCGACTGGTTCGAAGCCGTCCGACAAAACGTCCTCGAGCCCGCGGGCATCGGCACAGCGACGATCGATCCTGATCCGGACCAGCGTGTGCTCCAAAGCTGATGTTCGGCAGGACCATCACGCCGTGGACACTGACCAGCTCGCCGTACGCCGCCGCGGGTGGCGTGTGGTCGAGCTTCGAGGACCCCTGCCGGTACGCCGAGTGGGCTCTCGTGGACGATACCCCGGCACGGCGGGCGAGTTGGCGACGTGAGGGAGCGACGACGTGGATCAACGGCGAAGTCCGAGCAGCAGGCGTGGCAATGGCGAAGGCCGGGGGAGCGACCGTCGTCGTCCACGTCCTCGCGAAGTCCCCGCATGCCGCCGACAGGATCGCAACCGCCCTCCTCCAGCAGGAACTGACCCGCGCCCTCCGCTGAGGAGCCGGGGCAGGAACGGCTCTCGCTGCTTTTGCTCTCCCTGCTTCTTGCGACGGCGTGCCTGCGATCCGACCACCGACGCACGCCGACTCCGCGCGGTAGATTCCGGCCATGTCAGATCAGGAGATCGCGACCGGGCTCACCCGTTCCGTGCGCCCCCTCGACCAATCGACGTGGGCGGCGTTCGAGGAGCTGTGCAGCACCAGTGACAGCTATCCGGGCGGCTGCTGGTGCATGGCGTTCCACGAGGAGGGCGCGACCCGGGATGCCGCCTGCAATCGGGTGCGCAAGTACGAGCGGGTCATCGCCGGGACGACGCACGCGGCGCTGGTCTTCGAGGGTGCGCGTTGCGTGGGGTGGTGCCAGTTCGGTCCGGCCTCCGAGGTCGTCCGCATCAAGAACCGCCGGCAGTACGACGCGTCGCAGGACGGACCTCTGCCCGACTGGCGGATCGGCTGCAACTACGCGCGAGCCGGCCACCGTCGTCAGGGGGTCGCGACGACGGCGTTGAACGGAGCGCTGCAGATGATCGCTGCAGCCGGTGGTGGCCGGGTCGAGGGGTACCCCGAACCCGCCGGGGCTGTCCCGGCCGGCTTCCTGTTCCACGGCGCGCTGTCGACGTTCGAACGCGCGGGCTTCTCCCGAGACCGGATGATCGGCAAGCATCGATGGGTCGTGACTCGGATGGTGAGTCCGTCGGAGCCCGCAGTCTGAGGGAGATGGCAGCGCGCGGACGCGGACCCGGATCCGAGCGGGTAGCGGATTCGGTGAGCTCGCGGCTACCGAGACGAGCCGTCGTCGCCGTCCCTCCGCGGCGGGAGGCGTCCTGCGCTGAACGAGCAGGCGACACCGACGACGATCGCGGTGAGGCAGATCCACAGCGGCGCGGGGCGTTCTGCTGATGCCGTGCCCACCATGAACGCGATGCCCATCAGCGTGAGGAACCCGCCTGCTCCGCCGACGAGTGCCGCCAGCACCGTCGGTCGTGGTGCGCGTCGGTCGCGAACCACGCCGAGGAAGATCAACACGCGCCGCATGCCGGGAGCCTCCGTCCCACTCGTCGCCACTGGCGTCCTCTTCTCGGGGAGCCGCGATCGAACGTGGATCGGTAATTGAGACGGTCTGGGCGACTCAGTCGACGTCCGTTTCCGCTGGCGGTTCGGTGCCAGCGACCGCTGCCAGCCCACGGAGGTACCGCCCGCCCCGCTCGATGACCGCGATACGTCCCAGTCGGTAGCCGAGGGGTCGATCTTTCCACTGGCCGGTGGAGCGGACCTCCCACAGGTACAACCAATGACGGCGGACCTCATTGACGACGCCGACCCACATCAGGTCGGGCCGGCTGTCCTTCTGCACCGCGATGAGAGATCCGTCCGCACCGAACGCCTCGAGTACCTCCCGCGTCCGGTCAAGACCGACGCCGACCAGTCCGGCAGGGGCCCGTGGCGGCCATTCCGGACGGAGCCGAGCCGCCCGCGACTCGAACGACGTGTCATTTCGAGCGTCAAGAAGGTCAGCGAGCCGGAAAGCGATGTGACCGTCGAAGAATCCGCCCTCCGCCACCCGCGCCAGCAGGACCCACTTGGCTCCGACGGCAAGGACGTACCCGCTGTACAGCGCGGCGGGCTCCGAGCGGCGTCGCAGCGTCATGAGCTGATCCGCGGACGCTGATGCGAGACGCGTGCGAAGGCGAGACGGGCGCATCGGAACAGCGTCCCACATCGCGTCCACCGGGGGCCCCGGCAGCGCGCACGGGGAACAGGACGTCACCGACGATCGACCACCACGACCGATCGCTCAGCGCCTCGATGGCCGATGCCCTACCGAGGCAGCCGCTCGCCAGGAACTGTCCGCCGTCCGACGGCGAGCCAGGCGACCGGCCCGAGGAACGGCACCACGAGGATCAGTGCGGCCCAGACGAGAGCGAGCCACGGCGACATCCGCGGTGCGGTCCGGCTGAGGGACACGACCGCGATGACGATGAGCACCAGGTACGAGACCGCGGCGACGGACCAAGCGATGTCGTAGCCCTGCGGCACGAGGGGGTTCTGCGCCTCCATGCCCTGAACGATAATGCAGTGGGTGCCTCCAAGCCTCCGGCGGATCACGACCGCTCTGCGCCCGCTCGACAGCGAGCCGTTCTTGGTCCGAAAGCTGACCGCCCCGTGGACCGTTCCGACCTGTGAGGGCTGATCGCGGGTGACAGCGCCGATGTCCACCATCGACGGATGCCTGGCCGCTACCGTGCCCGCATGGGGAGAACGTACGTCCGCGCTGCGCGTCCCGCTGACGCTGCAGGTATCGCCGCCGTCCATGTGCAGGCATGGCGCGAGGCCTACGCGCACGTGATGCCCGCGGACTTCCTCGCGTCGCTCGATGTTCACCGACGCGAAGCCGGGTGGACATCGATCATCGCCGACGGGACCACCGACGTGTTCGTGGCAGTCGACGGCGAGGAGGTCATCGGTTGGGCATCAGCAGGTCCGGGCAGGGATCCGATCGCCGTTCGCCCCCGCGAACTCGAGGGAATCTACGTGGTGGCCTCAGCGTACGGATCGGGTGCTGGTCAGCAACTCCTCGATGCTGCAGTCGGAAGTGACTCTGCCTACCTCTGGATGGCTGAGAACAATCATCGTGCTGAGGCGTTCTACCGACGGAACGGCTTCGCCCGAGATGGCCTCACGAAGGAGGAATCGATCGGACCAGTCCGCCTCCCGGTCGTCCGCATGACCCGCTGACCTCCTCACCAGCGGCCCGCTGGCGTACACCCGTTCCGGTAGGCTCCCGCCGTGCTGGAGTTCCCCATCCCGACGAACCGGTTCGTCCTCACTCCGCTCGACGCGACCGACCGGTCGGCCTTCACCGCGTACCGGCGCGATCCCGCCGTTGCCCGGTTCCAGTCCTGGACACCGGACTGGTCAGGATCGGACACCGACGCGCTCATCGCAGCCCAGCCGGCACGGCTGGCCGCTCGCTCGGGTGACTGGCTCCAGATCGCGGTCCGCCAGGCGGACACGAGGGCGCTCGTCGGCGACGTCGCCGTCCACGCCCTCGCGGACCAGCCCGACACGTACGAGCTCGGCGTCACGGTGGCACCGGCATGGCAGGGCGTGGGAGCCGGCCTGGAGGCACTGGGTCGCCTCGTCGACGCCGTGTTCCGTGAGCAGGGTGCTCACCGGGTCATCGCGATGACGGACGCCCGCAACACTGCCGCAGCTCGCCTCTTCCGGCGTCTCGGCTTCCGGCACGAGGGTCGCGCCATCGACGCCGACTGGTGCAAGGACGAGTGGACGAGCCTCGACACCTGGGCGCTCCTGCGTGCAGAGCACGTGCCGGGTGGATACCGCTAGGAGGACGGTCCCAGGACGCCGTGCAGAGCGGCCCACTGCACCAGCAGGATCGTCTTCCCGTCGACGATCCGGCCGTCCTCGAGCATCGCCAGGGCCTCGCGGACGGGCACCTCGAGCACCTCGATCTCCTCGCCCTCCTCGACCACCCCGCCGCCCGCGTCGACCAGGTCCTCGGGTCCGTACGGCGCTGCGTAGCAGTGCACGCGCTCCGTGACGGATCCGGGACTCATGTAGGCGTCCACCACGTGGGTGAGCGGTCCGAGTCGGACACCCAGTTCCTCGTGTGCTTCGCGACGGACGGCGGTCTCCGGGTCGTCGGCGTCGAGCAGACCGGCAGCGACCTCGATGAGCATCCCGTCCGGGTGGTCGTTGACGTACGCCGGCCACCGGAACTGCCGCGTGAGCAGCACGGTGCCGCGGACGGGGTCGTACGGCAGCACGGCGGCACCGTTGCCGCGGTCGTACGTCTCGCGCTGCTGGGTGGTCCATGCGCCGTCTCGGCCGCGGATGTCGAACGTGGTCCTCCGGAGCACGTGCCAGCCGTCGGACGTGACCTCGACGTCCCGGACGACCACGTCCGGGTTGCGGTCGAGATCACGCCCGACCCGGTCGAGACCGGTCCTGCCCCTGCTGTCCGGTTCGTCTGCCCCGCGCATCGTCGTCACCCTCCGACGGTAGCGGACCGCAGAGTCGGGACCCTCCACGGCGTCCCGGCGCGACGTGCGCGCACGACGCGAGCGACTAGCGGCCGGCCGGGACCGCCGCCCTCGTGAGCTCGGCCCGGACGATGTCGGCGCCGGCCGACAGGGCACTGAGCTTGCCGAGTGCGGCCCCACGAGCCAGTGGAGCCATGCCGCAGTTGGAACTCGGGATGAGCTTGTCGGCGTCGACGAACTCGAGCGCGCGACGGAGCACCTCCGCGACCTCGTCCGGGGTCTCCACGGTCTCGGTCGCGACGTCGATCGCCCCGAGCATGACCTTCTTGCCGCGGATGAGCTCGACGAGGTCGAGCGGGACGTGCGAGTGGATGCACTCCAGCGACACGATGTCGATCGACGACTGCTGCAGGAGCGGGAACGACTGCTCGTACTGCCGCCACTCGGCACCGAGCGTCTCCTTCCACTTGTTGTTCGCCTCGATGCCGTAGCCGTAGCAGATGTGCACGGCCGTCTCGGCGCGGAGGCCTTCCGCTGCGCGTTCCAGCGCGGCGACGCCCCAGTCCTGCACCTCGTCGTGGAAGACGGTGAAGGCGGGTTCGTCGAACTGGATGATGTCGACGCCGGCGGCTTCGAGCTCGCGGGCCTCCTGGTTGAGGATCGTGGCGAACTCCCACGCCAGCTTCTCGCGGCTCTTGTAGTGCTGGTCGGAGAGCGTGTCGATCATCGTCATCGGGCCGGGGAGCGCCCACTTGATCGGCCGGTCGGTCTGCGCGCGCAGGAACGCCGCGTCCTCGACGAACACGGGTTGGCGGCGGCTCACCGCACCGACGACGGTCGGGACGGCCGCGTCGTAGCGGTCGCGGATCCGCACGGTCTCCTTGCGCTCGAGGTCGACGCCGTCGAGGTGCTCGATGAACGTGGTGACGAAGTGCTGCCGGGTCTGCTCGCCGTCGCTCACGATGTCGATGCCGCGGCGGACCTGCTCGTGGACGGCGGAACGGAGTGCGTCCTGCTTGCCCTCGGTCAGCGCGGCGCCCGCCAACTGCCAGGGGGACCAGAGCCGCTCGGGCTCGGCGAGCCAGGAGGGCTTCGGCAGGCTGCCGACGATGGAGGTGGGCAGGAGGGTGCTCATGGAGGTGTGGTTCCTGTCGGTCAGAGGATCGGGGCGGCGTGCTCGGCGGTCCACCGTTCGAGGAGCGCACGGTGGGGGCGCACGAGGTGCTCCTCGGTGTACCGGCCTTGGGTGACGCCGAGGCGGCTGCGCTCCTCGCGGTCGTACGTGACCGCGGTCGGCGAGAAGTCGGTGTGGTCGAGGGTCGGCCGGAAGGTGCTCGGGGCGGTGGTGTTCGCGTTGTAGATCTCCGGCCGGTAGATCTTCTGGAACGTCTCCATGGTGCTGATCGTGCCGATGAGCTGGAGGTCCGAGTAGTCGCCGACCAGGTCGCCGCGCGTGTAGAACGCGAGCGGTGCCTTCGCCCCGGGCGGCATGAAGTAGCGCACCTGCATGCCCATCTTCCCGAAGTAGTCGTCGGTGAGGGAGGAGTGCTCGTGCGTGTACTCGGCCCCGAGGACCGGGTGGACGGTGGTCGTCTGCCGGTAGGTCTGGCTGGTGGACACGCTGATGCAGACGACGGGCTCGGCGGAGAAGTGGTCGCGGTACGCGTCGGACTCCAGGAAGCGCTGGAAGAGCTGCCCGTGCAACTGCCCGAAGTCGTCGGGGATGCCGGCGGACTTGTCGAGGGTCGGCAGCAGGACCGAGAAGTCGTAGTCCCGGAGGTACGAGGAGAAGTTGTTGCCCAGGATGCCCTGGTGGCGTTCTCCGGTGTGCTGGTCGAGGATCGCGACGTCGAGCACCTCGAGCAGTGGGAACGCGCCGTCGGTCCCACCGTCGTCGAAGTGCGCCGTGACCGAGACGATGTCGAGCTCGACGCGGTACCGGTCGCCGTCCTGGTCGCCCGCCAGGTCGTTCGCCCGACGGTCGATCATCGCGAGCGCGTTGCGGAGGTTCTGCTGGCGGTGTTCGCCGCGCGCCAGGTTGGCGAAGTTCGTGGTCAGCCGGGAGCTGTCGGCGGGGGAGTAGTCCTCGTCGAAGCGCGTCCGCGCGATGCTGAATGTCAGGTCGTTCGCCATCCCACGATCATGACGGGAGACGCGGGTCATCGGGTAACTCGGAATCACTATGCGCTGGTATAGCCTCCGCCTATGGCTCGGGTCCCGAACGACATCACCCTGCAGCAACTCCGGTACTTCATCGAGGTCGCGTCGGAGGGTTCGATCAGCGCTGCCGCCGATCTGTTGTACGTCGCGCAGCCGACCCTGTCCGCGGCGATGAAGGACCTCGAGACGCGGATCGGGCGGTCGCTCTTCGTCCGGTCGGCCCGCGGGGTCGTGCTCACCGTCGACGGCGTCGAGTTCCTCGGCTACGCCCGGCAGGTCGTCGAACAGGTCTCCCTCCTCGAGCAGCGCTACGTCGGGCGGCAGCCGTCGCGGCGCCTGCTCGGGGTGTCCGCGCAGCACTACTCGTTCGCCGTGGAGGCCTTCGTCCGCATGGTCGAGGCAGCGGCGGCGGACGAGTACGAGTTCTCGCTGCGTGAGACGCGGACGTGGGACATCATCGAGGACGTCCGGACGCTGCGCAGTGAGGTGGGCGTCCTCTACCGCAACGACTTCAACCGACAGGTCCTGGGGAAGCTGCTCCGTGACGCCGGGGTCGTGTTCACGCCGTTGTTCATCGCACAGCCGCACATCTTCGTGGCACGCCGGAACCCGCTCGCGTCACGGGAGCGCGCGACCCTCGCCGACCTCGCCGACCTCCCGCGGCTCACGTTCGACCAGGGCGCGAACAACTCCTTCTACCTGGCGGAGGAGATCCTGTCGACGATGTCCAGCAAGCGGGAGATCCGCGTCTCCGACCGGGCGACGATCTTCAACCTCATGATCGGCCTCGGCGGGTACACGATCTCGACGGGGCTGATCAGTGACGACCTCGACCCCGAGATCGTCGCCATCCCGCTCGACGTCGACGAACGCATCGAGATCGGGTGGATCGCCCACGCCTCGGTGCCGCTCACCGTGCAGGCGCAGACGTACCTGGACGAGCTGCGGGCGGTGGTCGCCGGCTACCGCGTGGAGTTGCTCGGGTAGGGAGGGAGGGGCGGGCGAGGGTCCGGACGTCGAGTCCCGCAGCGCGCACCGGACAGCGCACGCGTCCGGACACCCGGACGTCACCGGCGGTTGCTAGAACCGCCGCATGAACGGATACGACGCCGACTTCCTCGGCCAGGTCCTGCCCGCGCCGGTGGTCCCCGCGACCGACCCCACGATCGAGCTCGCCTACACGCACTTCTCCGTGCAGTTCGCCCCCGAGCGCAAGCTCGCCGCCGCGACCGCGGTGAACGTCGACGGCGCCGCGCTCGTCGACCTCGGACGTGCAGACGACTGGCACCTCGAGCCCCGCGTGCCCGAGGCCGAGCAGGCGGGCCCGGACGTGTACGCGCGGAACGACCTCGACCGCGGGCACCTCGTCCGTCGTCGGGACCCCGTCTGGACGCCCGACGCAGCCCGGGCGAACGAGGACACCTTCGTGTACACGAACGCTGCTCCGCAGGCGGCCGCGTTCAACCAGGGCGAGAACCTCTGGGCGGGCGTCGAGGACCACGTCCTGGACTACGCACGCGTGCACCGCCTCCGGCTCTCCGTGTTCACCGGCCCGGTCTTCGCCGCCGACGACCCGCCGTACCGGGGCGTCGCGATCCCGCGACTGTTCTGGAAGATCGCGGCCTGGGTCACCGGCGACGACCACCGGCTCGCCGCCGCGGGCTTCGTCCTCGACCAGACGCCCTCGCTCGACCGCATCGACCTGCACACGCTCGCACCGACGGACGTCCCGCCGCTCGGCCCCTTCCGGACGTTCCAGGTGCCGGTGGCGCACATCGCCGAACTCACCGGCCTGGGCCTCGGGATCCTGGTGGACGCGGACTCCCTGCCCGCCGCACGCACGCTCCTCGCCGGCGGACGGGCCGACTGGCGTGCGCTGGGGAGCCTGCAGGAGGCGGTGCTCTGACGGTCGCGGACCCGAAGCGCAACGGAATCGTGACCGGCCGCGGCACCTGCGCCCGGCGACCCCTCTGCCAGGCTCGTCCCATGACGGACACGAGCTCCTCCGCCACCACCGACCGACCCCCGGGGGCGACCGCGCGACCGTGGTTGCATGCGCTCATGGCCGCCGTGATCGGAGCCGGTACGGCGTACTTCGCGCACATCGCCGCGTTCCTCGTGTTCTTCACCGGGTGGGTCGGGCTCGCGGCGCCGATCGTCGTGGTCGCCGTCAGCGGTGTCGCGCTCGCCGCGGTCGCCGTCGTCGGGACCCGTCGGCGAGCGAGCGCATGGCTCGGACTGACCGCGCTCGTCATCGTGCCCGCCGTCCTGGTCGCCGACTTCGCCCCGGGGTTCGACCTGTCACCGGGCCCGCTCCCGTACGTCGTCGGGGTGGTCCTCGCGGTCGCACCCGCGCTGCTCCTGCACGCCGGGCGGCCCCGGCTGGTGGGCCTCGCCGTGTCCGGGGCCGGGGTCGTCGCGGTCGTGCTGGTCGCGACCGTGGTCGGCGTCACCGCGCACGAGCGGGTGGTGCACCGCGATCGGGAGGCGATCGCGCGCGCCCAGGTCGCGATCGGTGCGGACTTCCGGCCCGTCACCGTCGCGCCGTCCGGCTACGGGTCGATCTACGAGGCGAACATCGAGAAGCGTCTGCCCGGCTTCCTGCAGGTGTTCACGTCGCCGGCGTCGAAGGGGCACGCACCGGGGCAGACGAGCGGCGACGACCTGACCGTCGTCACCCTGGCGGCGGGGACCGAGGCGTGCGGTCGCGCGCTCGAGGGCGTCGGGACCGACGGCGCATCGGAGCCCGAGACGTCGTGCACGGCCGGTGCGGGCTCCACCCACCGGGTCAGCGAGCACGGTCACGAGGTCGCCGCGGTCGTCGGGGACACGCTCGTGGCGGTCAGTGCCCGCTCGGAGGTCGACGTGGCGGTCCTGGAGGACGCGGTGCGCTCCGCGGAACCGATCGACGACGCGGCGTACCGGCACGTGCTGCTCGGCGACGGGGACGAGTACACCGATGAACTCGACGGCAACCGCTGCCCGGTGACCGGAGCCGCCTGCGGCTGACCGGCCGGCTCACCCGTCGGTGTCGGCGTCTCCGTCGAACGGCACCGGTCGCTCGTCGTCCGGCAGCAGTTCGTCCTCCGCGTCGTCCACCACGGGGAGGTCGTCGGGGTCGTGCACGGCGGGGGCCGGTTCGTAGTCGGTGTCCTGCGCCTCGCGGAAGTCCTCGAGGGCGTCGTCGTCTCGCGGATCGGTCATGCCGCGACCGTACCGCGCGGGCGGAGCCGGTGTCCGGGTCGACCGGCACCGGCCGCGGGCCCCCTCACCGGAGCCAGCGGTACTCGTACTCGGGTCGTCCGGGTCCGCTGTGCCGCACGTCCTTCTCCGCCTGACCGACGGTGACGAGGTGCTCGAGGTACCGGCGTGTCGTCACCCGCGACATCCCCGTCGCGGCACCCGCCTCGGTCGCCGACACACCCGCCGACGCGTTCCGCAGGACCTCCCGGATCGCCTGCAGGGTCTCGGGCGCGATGCCCTTCTCGACGTCGGGCGCCGTGGCGGGACGGAGCGCGCCGAGGCTCTGGTCGATGTCCGCCTGCGTCAGCGTCCGACGGTCCTCGAACCCGCGGCGGAACTCGCGGTAGGTGGTCAGTCGCTCGGCGAAGGTGCGGAAGCTGAACGGCTTGACGAGGTACTGCACGATCCCGAGTGCGATCGCGTTCCGGACGGCGCGTGCGTCGTGCGCGGCGGTCACGGCGATGACGTCGACCGCCGAGCCGGCCGTGCGCAGGGCGCGGACGAGCTGGAGGCCGTGTGCGTCGGGCAGGTTGAGGTCGAGCAGCACGAGGTCGGGAGGATCCGCCGCGACGGCCTCGAGCATCGCCCGCCCGGTGGCGGCCGAGCCGGCGACGGCGAACCCCTCGAGGCGCGAGACGTAGGCCGCGTGGGCCTCGGCCGTGAGGGGCTCGTCCTCGACGATGAGGACGCGGATGACGTCGGTCACGCGGGTACCTCCCCGGGCGTGAGGTCGACCACGAAGGTGGTGCCGTCCGGGCCCGTCGTGACGGTGACCGCACCGCCGATCCGCTCCACGGTCGACCGGACGAGGTCCAGGCCGATCCCGCGTCCTTCCGGGCCGGCCGACTTCGACGACCATCCCCGCCCGTACGCCGCATCGAGGTCGGGGATGCCGGCCCCGTCGTCCCGGACGACGATGCGGACTCCGGCACCGACGGTCTCCACGGTGACGGAGACGCGCCGGTCACGGTCACGGTCGCGGTCGTCGTCGGATCGCGCTTCCGTGACGGCGTCGACGGCGTTGTCGACGAGGTTGCCGAGGACGGTCACCACGTCGCCCGTGGTGGACGGCAGGGTCCCGCGGAGCCGGGTGGTGTCGACCGTCAGGACGACCCCGCGCTCCCGAGCCTGTGCCTGCTTCCCGGCGAGGACGACCTCGACGACCTCCGCGGTGGCGCCGGAGCTCGGTGCGTCGCCGCCGGGCCGTGCCCGCGTGTGCCGGTCGATCTCGTCCGACGCGAACAGGATCGCGTCGTCGACGCGGCCGAGCTCCATGAGCGCGACCACGGTGTGCAGACGGTTGGCGAACTCGTGCGTCTGCGACCGCAGCGCGTCGGTGAGGGTCCGCGTCGCGGCGAGCTCGCCGGACAGGTGCAGGAACTCGGTCTGGTCGCGCATGGTGGCCACGGTGCCGAGCGGTCTGCCGGTGGCCCGCGAGAACGCCATCTCCTGGTTCACGACGAGGACCCGGTCACCCGCCTCGTGGGTCTCGTCGACGGCCCGGTCGCCGGAGGCGAGCAGCGTCCGGAGCCCGTCCGGGAGATCGATCGAGGCGAGGGGGATCGGGGTGTCGTGCTGTTCGGTGACCGGGAGGCCCAGCAGCTCGGCGGCGCGGTCGTTGCGGAGCACCACGGAGCCGGATCGGTCGATGACGACGAGCCCCTCGTGGACGGAGTGCAGGACGCCCTCGTACGAGGCGAAGACCCGCCCCAGCTCCTCCGGCCCCCGGCCACCGGTGACCCGGCCGAGGTACCGGCTGAGCAGCCACGAGAACAACGCCGAGACGGCGACGACCGCCAGGGCGAGCACGACGACGGACACGAGCCTCGGGACGAGCGCGGAGGAGATGTTCGCGACGGTGACCCCCGCGGCGACGAGCCCCACGACCTTCCCGTCCTGGTCCGTGATCGGGGTGACGGCGCGCACCGAGGGCCCGAGCGTCCCGGCGAACGTCTCCGTGAAGGTCGTCCCGCGGAGCGCCGGGGCGATCGTGCCGCGGAACGGCAGTCCGATCTCGGCGCGGTCCGGGTGCGTCCACCGGGTCCGGTCCGGCGCCATGATCGTGATGAAGTCCATGTGCGTGTGCTGCATCACGTCGAGCGCGTACGGCTCCAGCTCCGCCGAGGGGTCCGCGGTGCGGGTCTGCTCGAGCACGAACGGGTTGCGAGCGATTGCGACGGCGACGGCGGTCGACTCGGTGCCGGCGTCGGCCTCGAGGTCGGCTCGTGCCGACGCCCAACTCCAGGCGCCGCCGACCGCGACGCCGACGACCACGAACAGCAGCTGCAGCACGAAGAGCCTCGTGGCGATGCTCCACCGTCTCCGCGCCATTGTCCGACCTCCTCGCCTCGTTGCGGGACCCCCATTCTCCACGGCATCGACCGCATCGACGGCAGTGTCCGTGAACGCAATGAACGCAACCCGTCGTGATGCGCCCGTCGGCACCAGGGTGGGCAGATCCCTCGGGGAGCAGCCGACCGGCGCGACGACGCTCCGGTCCTGACGACAAGGAAGTCTCATGGCATCGACGCAATCCTCGGCGGCCCGCTCCGGTCGGCGCCGCCGTCTCGACCGCTCGCACTGGTTGTACATCGCCGTCATCGTCGCGGTGGCAGCGGGTGTCGCCGTCGGTCTCGCGGCCCCGGCCTTCGCGGTCGGGCTGAAGCCGATCGGCGACGGCTTCATCGCGCTCATCAAGATGATGATCGCGCCGGTGATCTTCTGCACGATCGTGCTGGGCGTCGGATCGATCGCGAAGGCCGCGACGGTCGGCAAGGTCGGCGGGCTCGCGCTCGGCTACTTCATCGCGATGTCCACGTTCGCGTTGGCGATCGGGCTCGTCGTCGGCAACCTCATCCACCCGGGCGACCACCTGGACATGTCGAAGGCGACGTACGAGGCGCCCGCGGGGACCGGCGAGGACACGTCGTCGACGTCGGGCTTCCTGCTGAGCATCATCCCGGCGACGCTCGTGTCGTCCCTGACGAGCGGCAGCATCCTGCAGACCCTCTTCGTCGCCCTGCTCGTCGGGTTCGCGCTGCAGGCGATGGGGCCGAAGGGTGCGCCGATCCTCACCGGGATCCGCCACCTCCAGGCGCTCGTGTTCCGGATCCTGGCGATGGTGATGTGGGCCGCTCCGATCGGTGCGTTCGGTGCCATCGCCGCCGTGGTGGGCGCCACCGGGGTGTCGGCGCTCGTCGCCCTCGGCACCCTGATGGTCGCGTTCTACATCACCTGCATCGTCTTCGTCGTCGGGGTGCTCGGCGTCCTGCTCCGCGTCGTCACCGGCGTGAACATCTTCCGGCTCATGCAGTACCTCGGGCGGGAGTACCTGCTCATCGTGTCGACGTCGTCGAGCGAGGTCAGCCTGCCGCGCCTCATCGCCAAGATGGAGCACCTCGGTGTCTCCAAGCCCGTGGTCGGCGTGACCGTCCCGACCGGGTACTCGTTCAACCTCGACGGCACCGCGATCTACCTGACGATGTCGTCGTTGTTCATCGCGAACGCCCTGGGCACGCCGCTGAACATCCCGGAGCAGATCTCGCTCCTGGTGTTCATGATCATCGCCTCGAAGGGCGCGGCCGGCGTCACCGGCGCCGGCCTGGCGACCCTCGCCGGTGGACTGCAGGCGCACCGCCCGGACCTGGTGAACGGTGTCGGGCTCATCGTCGGCATCGACCGGTTCATGTCGGAGGCCCGTGCGCTAACGAACTTCACCGGCAACGCGGTCGCGACCGTCCTGGTCGGCACCTGGACCCGGCAGATCGACAAGGACCAGGTCGAGCGCGTGCTGTCCGGGAGTGCGCCGTTCGACGAGCGGACGATGTCCGCCGACGACCACGGCGGCCCGGCTGCCGCCGGCACCCCGACCGAGCGCATCTCCACCGAGGCGGTCCGCACCATCGTCGAGCCCGACGGCGAGCCCGAGCGCGCCTCGGCGGCGAACCGCCGCTGACGGACCGGACCGACCACCGGACCGGAGGCGCGGGGCGGCCCCGACCCGCGCCTCCAGTCCGTCGGTCCGCGCGTCCCGCACCGCCGTGCGGTCGGTGGGTCGGCGTAGCCTCGGGACGGTGATGGGTGAGGTGCGATGAGAGCAGCGTGGTACGACCGGCAGGGGCCGGCGAGCGAGGTCCTGCACGTGGGGGAGCGGCCCGATCCGGTGCCCGGAGCCGGCGAGGTCAGGGTGCGCGTGACGTTCTCCGGCGTCAACCCCGGTGACACCAAGAAGCGCGAGGGCTGGCTCGGTTCGGGGATGCCGTACCCCGAGGTCATCCCGCACAGCGACGGCGCCGGGGTCGTCGACCAGGTCGGCGCGGGCGTCGACCCGGCACTGGCCGGGACACGTGTCGCGGTGCACGGCGCGCAGTCGTACCGGGCGTCCGGGACGGCTGCCGAGTACGTCGTCGTCCCGCAGGAGCTCGTGACACCGCTGCCCGACGGCGTGCCCGACGAGGTCGCCGCGCTGCTCGGCATCCCGGGGATCACGGCGCACCGGGCGGTGTTCGCCGACGGTCCGGTGGCGGGCACGGTCGTGCTGGTGCACGGCGTCCGCGGCGGCGTGAGCGGCATCGCGGCGCAGCTGGCGGTGTGGGGCGGGGCCACGGTCATCGGCACGGTGCGCCGGTCGTCGGACCTCGGTGCTGCCGGTCTGCCCGACCTCGAGCACGTGGTCGCCCTCGACGACGACCCGACTGCTGCGATCCGCCGGATCGCGCCGGACGGGGTCGACCGGGTGGTGGAGGTGGCACTGGACGCGAACGCGGACCTCGACGCGGCGGTCATCGCGAACGACGGCGTGATCGCGACGTACTTCGCGCACGGCGAGCGGGTGAGCCTGCCCTTCCCGCCGCTGCTGTTCGCGAACGTCGTCCTGCGGTTCCTCGGCAGCGACGACTTCCCGGCCTCGGCGAAGCGTGCGGCGATGGACGACCTCGTCGTCGCGGTCGCGGCCGGTGCGCTGCGCCTGCAGGCCGGCGAGGTCCTGCCGCGCGAGGAGATCGCACGGGCGCACGACGACGTCGACGCTGGTCGGTCCGGCCGCGTGCTCGTGGCGGTCACACGCTGAGCACGTCGACCGTGGTGGCCCTGTGCGGACGCTCACCGTCGGGGGACAGGGCGGTGTCCGTGCCGGTCGGACCGGACAGGTGCCGCGGCCTACCGTGGGGGCGTCATGGCAGCTGAACACCGCAAACCCGTCGAGCCCGATGCGGCTCCCCTCGTCGAGCACCACGAAGCCCACCACGTGGCCACCGCCGACGCCGCCCCCGAGTCCACCGCCGACCCCGCGGGCGACGGCCGCTCGGCCCGCGCCGACGCCGACCAGCCGGACCCGAAGCGCTGGAAGGCGCTCGTCATCTGCCTCCTCGGCGGTGGCATCGTGCTGCTCGACGTCTCGATCGTCAACGTCGCCCTGCAGTCGATCTCGACCGGTCTCCCGGGCGCGACCCCGGAAGCGGTGCAGTGGATCCTCTCCGGGTACGCACTGTCGTTCGGGCTGCTCCTCGTCCCCGGCGGTCGGCTCGGCGACGCGACCGGGCGCCGTCGGATGTTCATCGTCGGCGTCGGGCTCTTCACGCTCGCGAGCGCGCTGTGCGGGTTCGCCCCGAACGGCGTCGTGCTCGTCGTCGCCCGGCTGGTGCAGGGGCTCGCGGGCGGTCTGCTCACGCCGCAGGTCACCGCGCTCATCCAACAGCTGTTCCGCGGCAAGGAGCGTGGCACCGCGTTCGGGCTCTTCGGCGCCACGGTCGGCATCGCGACCGCGATCGGCCCGCTCGTCGGCGGGCTGCTCATCACCGCGTTCGGCACGGAGAACGGCTGGCGGTTCGTCTTCTTCGTGAACCTCCCCGTCGGGCTCGTCACCATCCTGCTCGCGTTCCGGTACCTGCCGGCGGCCGGCCGGGAGGAGCGCGGGCGCAAGCACGACTTCGACCCGGTCGGCATCGTCCTGCTCGGTGCCGCCGTGGTGGCGCTGCTGCTCCCGTTCGTGCAGTCGCAGGAGTCGAAGGGCTCCGCGAAGTGGTGGCTGGTGGTCGTCGCCGTCGTGCTCGCGGTGCTGTTCGTCCTCTGGGAGCGCCGGTACGGCCGGACGAAGGAGCCGGTGATCGACCTCGCGCTGTTCCGCCGCCGGTCCTTCTCGCTCGGGGTCGGTCTCGCGACGCTGTACTTCGCCGGCTTCACCCCGCTGTTCTTCGTCCTCACCCTCGCGCTGCAGTCCGGGTTGCACTACTCCGCGTTGCTCGCCGGCCTGTCGTCGGTGTCGTTCGCGGTCGGGTCCGGCATCGCGTCGACGATCGGCGGCCGGATCGTGCACCGGTTCGGCCGGCAGCTCATCGTGATCGGCACCATCCTCGTGCTCCTCGGGCTGGGCGCGGTGGTCTGGGTGGTCGCGAACCACTTCCGGTCGGACCTCGGGTGGTGGCTCGTCGGGCCGCTGCTGGTGGCGGGCATCGGGTCCGGCCTGACGATCTCCCCGAACCAGACGCTGACCCTCTCCGAGGTGCCGGTCGAGCAGGGCGGTTCCGCCGGCGGGCTCATCCAGGTCGGGGCGCGGGTCGGGTCCGCGGTCGGCATCGCCGCGGTCGGGAGCGTCTTCTACTCCGTGCTGGCGAGCTCGAAGGGCGACTTCGCGCAGGGACTGCCGCTCGGGCTCGGGGTCTCCCTCGGCTTCGTCGGGGCTGCGTTGCTCGCCGGCATCGTGGACGTCGTCGTCGGGCGGGTGCGGGGGACGCCGGCCACGGTCTGACCGCGCGCCGGGTCACCGCCCGCGCGCCGGGTCACCGCCCGCGCGCCGGGTCACCGCCCGCGCGCCGGGTCACCGCCCGCGCGCGTAGGCGCTGCCGTCGCAGCTGTGCACCGCGTCGTCGTCGTCGAGGAGCCGGAGGCTGTAGGCCGCGCAGTCCGCGAACGTGGCGATGCTGATCCACCGGCGGGAGCGCCGCAGCACCCCCTTGGACGGACCGTCCGACCCGATGCCGGCCCGGTGCACCGCCCATTCGAGGTCCATCGCCTCGTCGGTCAGGTAGCGCATCACCGCCTCGTTGTCCGCGTGCTGCCCGAGGTAGCCGCGGGCGATCGTGCTGCGGACGAGGCGGAGCGGCGGGGCCAGGCGGGTGCCCGGCGCCGCGCTCAGTCCGCCCGCCTGGTACAGGAGTCGGCGCGTGCCCTGCCGGCGCATCGCGGGCACGAGCGTCCGGAAGAACTCGGTGTTCACGGGACGCTCGCGCTGTGCCGTGACGTCCCCGAGCATCGCGACCACCCCGTCGACGCCGTCGAGCAGGCGGTCGAGGTCCAGTGGTTCGGTGATGGAGCCCTGGACGACCTCGAGCGCGTCGTGCGTGATCCCGAGCTTCTCCGGGGTCCTGGCGAGGGCGCGGACGTGTCGGCCGTCGGCGAGGGCGAGCCGGGTGAAGTGGCGGCCGGTCTGTCCGGTCGCACCGAGGACGAGGAGGGACTGTGGTGAGGTCATGGTGCCAATCTAGGCATTGACTAGAATCTAGTCAATGCCTACCGATCGCTACGATGATGAGCATGACCGAGCGGCCCTTCCACCACGGCAACCTCCGAGCGGCCCTGCTCGACGAGGCCGTGACGGTGCTCCGGAGCACCGGTGTCGACGGGCTCTCGCTCCGGGACCTCGCCCGACGGGTCGGCGTCAGCCACGGCGCCCCCCGGAGCCACTTCGTCGACCGGCAGGCGCTGCTCGACGCGCTGGCCGTCCAGGGCTTCGACCGGCTCCGGCAGCGGACGCGGGACGCGCTCGCCGGCGGACACGACCTGCCGGACCGGTTCCACCGGGTGGCGCGGGCCTACGTCGACTTCGCGATCGACGACGCGGCGCTCATGGAGCTGATGTTCCAGGCGAAGGCGGACGGTGCCGGCGGGGCCGTGCAGGAGGCCGCGGGGGCACTGTTCACCGAGTTGGACCAGGCGATGGGCCCACGACGATCCGCCACCGGGAAGGACGCCGACGCGGACGCCGACGCGGACGCCGACCGGGAGGCGTTCAAGCTGCTCTTCGCCGCCACCATGCAGGGGATCGCGGCACTCGTCGCCTCGCACCGCATCCCGCGGGCGCAGGGTGACCGGCTGGTCGACGCCGCGATGACGATGATGCTCGGCTCGGACCTCGCCGCCCGCACCGTCGGCGACGCGTCGGTCTGAGGTCCCGGCGCACCGAGGCGCTCAGGCGGCCGGCCCGTTCGAGCGGTCCAGACGGTCCGCGGCACGGCCGAGCAGCCAGTTGACCGCCCACCCGACGACCCCGACCACCGGCACCGCGATGATGACGACGGTCCACACGATCTTCACCGCGTCGCTGCGTCGTCGGTCGCGCCAGACCTGGACGAGCGCCAGGACCTCGATCGCCAGGAACACCGCGATCACCAGGATGTGCACTCCGCTGACGTTGCCCAGCATCTCGTCCTCCCCTCGTCGCCCGTGACGACGACCGTCCGGGCGGCAGCCACGATACGGAGGACGCCAGCACCGGTCGTCATCCCCGCGACGGAGATCGCGCGCCGGCCCGGCATGACGGGTCGCCACGGTGCGCGGGTCGGACGGGAGGCGCGTGGCGGCCCCGCACCGCGCCTCCCGTCAGAACCGGGTCGAGCCGCGCAACCGGCGGGGGCGACCGTCCGGGTCGACGGCGATCCGCGCGGCCGGACGCGCCCAGAGGCGCTGCAGCGCCGAGACCGGCTCCGGCTCGTGCTGTCGGATGCGGCCCGGTGGGCGCGGTCCGACGCGGCCGTCCTCGTCCCAGTGGTCCACGGCGCGCGCCCGCGACCGCCAGAGCGCGAGGAGTTCGGCACCGGACCCGGTGAAGCGCTCGTCGTCCGGCGTGGTCGCGAGGTGCTCGGCCCACAGTTCGTTGCGGAGTTCCCGGGCGAGCGAGGTGCCGTCCTCCGCGGTGTCGACGACCGCGCACGTCAGCTCGCTGTCGGACGTCCACGACCGGCGGTTGAAGTTGTCCGAGCCGATGGTGAACCACTCGTCGTCGACGATGCAGACCTTCGCGTGGATGTAGATCGGCCGCCCGGACTCGTGCTCCAGGTCGAAGACGCCGACGCGGTCCGGAGCGGTCCGGCGGAGCGTCCGGATCGCGTCGATCTGCCCGAGGCGGCTCGGTGGCCCGCCGAGCGGCCCGTCGGAGTTCGGGTACCGCGGCACCAGAGCGATCACCCGCAGGTCGGGGTTGCGCTCGAGGGCCTCGGCGATGCCGGTCGCGACCTCGCGGGACCAGAGGTACTGGTCCTCGATGTAGAGCAGGGACCGGGCGCGGGCGAAGGCCTTTCCGTACGCGCGGGCGATGCTCCGCTCGCCCTGCGGGGCGAACGGGAACGGCGGGTGCTTCACCCCGTAGGTGCGGAGGAGCTGCACCGCGTGGTGGCCGGCACGGGGCGGCGGGGGAGTCCGCTCCGGCAGTGGCTCGGGACGACGCGGCATGTGGACGAGGCGCTGCAGGAGCATCCGGTACGGCAGACTCCGGTCCAGCGGCTGCGGGTCGTCCCAGCGCTCGGCGAACACGGCGAGGACGTCCGCGACGACCGGGCCGCGGAGCTCCATCGACGCGTCGTGCCAGGCGGGGCGCTCGCCGTACCGGGCGTCGATCGACACCGGCTGCGGGTCGCCCTCGTGCGCGGCGTCGTCGCGTCGACTGTGGCTGAGGTCGATGCCGCCGACGAAGGCCACGTCGCGGGACGGGTCGCCGCGGTGCTGGATGACGAAGAACTTCTGGTGGTGGGAGCCGAACACCCGGACGCGCTGGTCGAGCAGGACCTCGCCGCCGGCGTCGTTGATCTTCCGACCGAGCAACTCGTTCGACCGGGCACTGATCGAGGCCGAGACGCGTTCGCCGTGGGAGCGCCAGATGAGCCCGCGCACCTCGACGCCCGATCGGGCACGGTCGGCGAGCAGGTCGCCGATCGTCGGACCGTCCGGCAGCAGGCGCTCGTCGGCGTCCCCGCGCCAGTCGGTGAACCAGACGCGGTCCCCGGGCTCGAGGGCGGACAGCTCGGCCGCGATGCGTGCGAAGTAGGGCGCGCCGTGCACCAGCGGCCGGACGAGGTTGCCGTCGGACCAGGGGGCGGCGTCGCGGCCGGTGTCGCCCTCGGCGTCGGGGGCGTGCGTCCCCGGATGCACGTCGGTGGCGGGGTCGGGCGACCCCGCGTGCACGTCGGTGGCGAGGTTGCCGCGTTCGTCGCGGGACAGGAACCAGTCGTGCGGTTCGGTGGGCACGCCTCGAACAGTACGGGACGATGTGCGAGGGTGTGCGCAGGGCAACGGGAGGGGACGCCGTGCGGAGGACGATCGCAGTCGCAGCAGGGCTGCTCGTGCTGCTGACCGCGGGCACGACCGGCTGCGCGCTCCAGACGGGCTCCTGCCGCGACTACGTCTCGCTCGACACCGCCGAGGCGCGGACGGACGGGGCGGCGCTCGTGGTCGACGCCCGGGTGACCACGACCGACCGGACCGTGGACGTCGACGGCGTCTACCCGCTGCACGCCGCTGCCGTGACGGACGTCCGGAAGGGGACGGCGCCGGCGCGCACCCTCGACGTGTTCGCACCGACGGACCAGTGCACGACCGGCGGGCAGGCCGTCGAGTACTCCGCGGGTGATCCGCTCGACGAGCCGGGCACCTACCGCTTGTACCTGTACGAGGAGCGCGCCGGGCTGTGGCGGCTCATCGTGCCGGACGCGGCCGAACGGCTCGACTGACCCGCGTCCCCGTCGTCAGGGGCGCGCGCTCGGGAGCGGGATCTCGCGGGTCCGGTCCCACGGCTCCGCCCACCCCAGGCGGTCGAACAGGGCATCGAGCAGCATGGCGGTGAAGCCCCACACGACGTGGGGGTCGGTCGCACCGTCGACGGTGAACGCCGGGCCGCGCCACTCCTGCCCGCCACGTCGGATCACCGTGACGCCCCGGTGCGCCGGGTCCAGCAGATCGGCCACCGGTGCCCGGAACACCGCAGCGGACTCGGCCTCGTCGACGACCCGCACGGCCGAACGCTCCCGCCACCAGCCGAGCACCGGGGTGACGAGGTGCCGCGAGAACGCGAGCGGCACCGGGGCGATCGTCCCGAGGACGTCCACGCCGCCCGGGTCGAGCCCGGTCTCCTCCTGCGCCTCGCGGAGTGCCGCGGCGACGGCGTCCGCGTCCCCGGGGTCGACGCGGCCGCCCGGGAAGGCGACCTCGCCGGGGTGGGCGCGGAGCGTGGTGGCCCGGGCGAGGAGCAGCACGTCGAGGTCCCGCGACACGGCGTCGTCGGCGGCACCGCGGTCGCTCGGGACGTCGTCGAGGGCGCCGAACAGGATGAGGACCGCCGCGTTCCGCGAGGCCGCGGCCGCGGGCATGCCGGTGACGAGCGGGGCGGCGTCCGGGCCCACGAGCGCGGAGAGCTGCCGACGTGCCGAGTTCACGTCGTCAGCCTAGGTCGGGTCATCCACAACGCGTGGCCACGAGGGGTCTCGGCAGGGAGGCCACGTACGGTCCGAGGACGACACCGGTGCCACGGCGGCACCGGGACCACTGCGAAGGAGCAGCCCATGAGCGACACCGACGGCACCGCACCGGGGAACGACCCCGAGGGCACGCCGAAGCCGGACGGCCTCGGCGAGGACGGCACGATCCCCAACGAGCCGGACGGACTCGCGGCCGGGCACGCGGGCGACGACTCGCACTTCAACCCGGAGGAGGACGACGGCGCACGGTAGCGGGCAGCGACCCGATTCGCCCTGGGCCCGGATGACCCGCTGACCGCCGCTGGCCCGCGCTGCCGGAGCAGCTCGCGCCCCGCGTGGACACCGTCGAGTTCTGCACCGGTCGGGACTGCTCCCCGGAGATCGCGTCGGCGACGGCGAGCGCCGACGGCGGCACGTGGGAGCTCACGGTCGAGGACACCGACGACGAGACGGGCCGCGTCGCGCTCGTGGATGCGGACGGCACCCGGATCGACGAGCAGACGGTCGACCTCGCCTGGACCGACCACCTCTACGGAGCGCCGCTCCAATGTCGGCAGTCCGGTGCCGCCGACGTCGTCCTCGACGACCGCTGACCCCGGCGGCTACAGCACCCGCTCGAGCAGCCGCAGCGTCCCCGCGATGTCGACGTCCCGGTCGAGCAACCACTGCACCTGGAGCCCGTCGAACGCAGCGATGATGAGCGACGCCACCTGGTCCAGGTCGGCGTCCGTGTACCTCCCGGAGGACGCGAGCTCGTCGCGGAGCTGCGTCGCCAGGTCGGCCCGGACGGTCGCGAACCGTGCGGCGAAGTACGACCGCGCGGTCTCGTTGCCGGACTCGACCGAGGTGCCGAGCAGGGTCGTGTAGAGCGTCACGAGGGCCGGTTCGCTGACGTTCCGGTCGGCGATGACCCCGAGTCGGGTGAACACACCGGCGGTGTCGCCGAGGGCACGGTTCGACGCGTCGTCACGCTCGCGCAGGACCTCGACGAGCAGGGCTTCCCGCGACGAGAAGTAGTGGCGGAGTGCGGCGTGCGAGACCCCGATCGCCTCGCCGATCGCCCGGAGCGACGTGCCGTCGATGCCGCGGCTCGCGATGACGTCGAGCGTCTCGTCGAGGATCTCCTGCCGCCGCTGCACGCCCTTGGCGTAGGGCCCGCGGCTGCGGGTTCCGTCGTTGGAGGTCACGGCGCCCAACCTACCGGCCGCACCCGGACCGCTGCCGCCGCGGGAAAGTACCGCAACAAAAACTTCCACATGGAGGTTTCCGGTGCTACAGTCCCGATCACCTAGCAGCACTAGGGATTCAGCGGGCCCCGGAGCCCCCTATGACTCGAGGAGGAGTCATGTCGACACCGACGTCGAACGAAGAACCCCAGTCCGGCATCGCCGGTACCGCCAACCCGCCGGTCACCGCGGCCGCGGGTGCGACGAGCACCGACCCCGCAGCGGCATCGCGTGCCTTCTCGGTCGAAGGACTCACGCAGACGGTCAGCGCCGTCCGCGTCGGCCCGGGCTACCTGTGGGCCCTCAGCCTGGCGCAGTTCGGACTCTTCGCCGGCCTGCTCACCCCGGTCATGGTGAGCATGTCCATCAAGGCGACCCAGCTGAACCCGGACAGCCCGGAGTCGATCGTCGGATCGGTGCTCCCCTTCGGTGCGCTCGGCGCACTCTTCGCGAACCCGCTGTTCGGTGCGATCTCGGACCGCACCCGCACACGCTGGGGTCGACGCCGCCCCTGGATGCTCGGCGGCATCGTGCTGTTCGTCCTCTCGCTCGTCTGGCTCGCGTACTCGCCGGACGTCCTGCACCTGACCCTCGCCTGGATCCTGGCGCAGGTCTCGGCCAACGCCGTGCTCGCCACCCTGACCGCGAGCTTCGCGGACAACGTTCCCGAGTTCCAGCGTGGCAAGGCGTCGAGTGTCATCGCCCTCGCGCAGAACATCGCCATCCTCGCCGGCACCTACCTGGCCGTCTACCTGGTGGGCAACCTGCCGCTGCTCTTCATCGCCCCCGGCATCCTCGCGATCGCGGCGATCCTCGTCTACTGCTTCGTGGCGCGGGACGACCTGCCGACCACCCCGATCAAGCCGTTCAGCTGGATCAACCTCATCAGCTCGTTCTGGACCAACCCGATCAAGCACCGCGACTTCGGACTCGCGTGGTGGGGCCGCTTCCTCATCACCTTCGGAACGTTCATGTTCACCACGTACCGACTGCTCTACATGGAGGACCACCTCGGCCTCCCGCAGAGCCAGGCCGTGGGCGCCGTTGCGTTCGGTGTCCTCCTGTACACGATCGCCCTCCTCGTCAGCGCAGCAGTCTCCGGTTGGGTCTCCGACCGAGTCCGCCGCCGCAAGGTCTTCGTGTGGGGTTCGACGGCGCTGACCGCGGTCGGTCTCGTGGTCCTCGCCCACGCCGACACCGTCACCGGGTTCTACGTCGCCGAGGTCGTGATGGGATTCGCGTTCGGGATCTACGCCGCCATCGACACGGCACTCATCGTCGACGTGCTGCCCGACCCCGAGCGTCCGGGCAAGGACCTCGGCGTGATCAACATCGCCAACGCCCTGCCGCAGTCGCTCGCCCCCGCGGTCGGCCTCTTCCTGCTCGGCATCGGCGGCGGCCAGAACTACACGCTCATGCTCTGGGGTGCCGGCGTCGCCGTCCTCCTCGGTGCCCTCGTCATCCTCCCGATCAAGAAAGTCCGGTGACCCCGTGAACCCCGCCATCTCCCTGCAGCTCTACACGGTGAACGCCGCGCTCGACCCCGACCTCGACGGCGGCGTCCGGCGCCTCGCCGAGATCGGCTTCGACACCGTCGAGGCGTTCGCGTTCGTCGATCGAGCAGCCCAGCTCAGGTCCGCGTTCGACGCCCACGGCATCGCCGCGAAGACCGGCCACGCGTTCCTCGTCGAGGAGACCATCCCGCTGCCCGACGGCAGCGTGATGACCGCGCCCTCGCACGCCGACACGTTCGCCGCGGCGAAGGAACTCGGCCTCGAGATCGTCATCGACCCGTTCGTCGGTCCGGACCACTGGACCACCCGCGAGGGTGTCGAGCGCGTCGCCGCCCGCCTCAACGCCGCGGCCGCCGAAGCCGCAGCGCACGGCCTCCGCGTCGGGTACCACAACCACGACCACGAGCTCCGGCCACGGATCGACGGCCAGGCCGCCCTGCAGGTCCTCTCCGGGCTGCTCGACCCTGGCGTGGTGCTCGAACTCGACCTGTACTGGGCATCGGCCGCGGGCATCGACCTCGTCCCGTTCATCGAGGAGCTCGGCGACCGCATCGTCGCCGTGCACGTCAAGGACGGCCCGATGCGTGACGACATCTCGACTGCGACGATCCCCACCGACCAGACCCCGGCAGGCCAGGGCGACGTGCAGCTCGCCGCGGCGCTCCGGGCGGCGACGGCGCTCGAGTACGCCGTGATCGAGTTCGACGGGTTCGACGGCGACGTCTTCGACGGGGTCGCCGAGTCCTTCACGTGGCTCCGGGCCACCCTGAGCGAGCAGGCGGTGTCGGCATGACCCGCACCGGCAAGGTCGGCATCGGCTTCATCGGTGCCGGGATGATCAGCGAGCAGTACCTGACGCACCTCACGACGTTCCCCGACGTCGAGGTGGTCCGCATCGGCGACATCGACACCGAGCGGGCCGCCGCGTCCGCCGCGAAGTGGGGCGTCGCGGCCTCCGGTACCGGGGACGACGTCCTCGCCGACCCCGACGTCGAGATCGTCGTCAACCTGACGCTGCCCGCCACGCACGTCGAGGTGTCGACGGCCGCACTCCGCGCCGGCAAGCACGTGTGGAGCGAGAAGCCCATCGGGGTCGACCGCGAGAGCGCCGCCGGACTGGTGGCGCTGGCCGACGAGTTCGGGCTCAGGCTCGGCATCGCACCCGACACCGTGCTCGGCCCGGGCTGGCAGACCGCCAAGCGCGCGATCGAGGCCGGCGCGATCGGCACCCCGCTGACCGCCGTCACGAGCATGCAGTGGCAGGGGCCGGACGTGTTCCACCCGAACGCGTCGTTCCTCTACGCCAAGGGTGCCGGACCGCTCTTCGACATCGGTCCGTACTACTTCACCGCCCTCGTGCACCTGCTCGGCCCGGTCGAGTCGGTCGTCGCGACCGGCTCCAGGTCGCGCGAGACCCGCCGGCTCGTGGTCGGCCCGGAAGCCGGTCAGGAGTTCCCGGTCGAGGTCCCGACCCACGTGTCGGTGCTGACGTCCTTCGAGCAGGGCGGCAGCGCCCAGTCGCTGCTGTCGTTCGACACCCCGTTGTTCCGGCACGGCGTCTTCGAGGTGAACGGCACCGAGGGCACGATCGTGCTGCCCGACCCGAACACCTTCGGCGGCGGGCACCCGATCCGCATCGCCCGGCCGCTCGGCGCGGACGTGTCCTTCCCGTTCGAGCAGGAGTGGGAGACCCTCTCCGACGAGGAACCCACCGTCGGCCGCGGGCTCGGTGTACTCGACATGGCGCGGGCGATCCGCGGAGGTGGCTCGCACATCGCGACCGGGGAGGTCGGGTACCACGTGCTCGACACCATGGTGGCGGTCGAGGAGTCCATCGAGCGGCGGTCGTTCGTCGAGGTCGCGTCGACGGTGGCGCCGATCGCGTCCCTGCCGGAGGACTTCGACCCCCTCGCCGCCACGCTGGAGGGCGCTCCGGCAGCGGTCTGACGGCTCACCAGGGGACGACGCCGGCGTCCTCGAAGAACCCGCCACGCGGGCCGTCGTCGGGCAGGGTCGCGAGCCGGATCGCGGTCGCGGCGCCCTGCTCGGCGGTGCGCTCCCCGGCGAAGCCGTTGAAGTCGGTCGCGACGAGTCCCGGGCACGCGGCGTTCACGATGATCGGCGTGTCGGCGAACGTCCGGGCGTACTGCGTCGTGATCCCGTTCAGGAACGTCTTCGACGGTGCGTACGCGGCCATCACCGGGCCGGGCTGGCGTCCGAGCGAGCCCATGCTGCTCGACGCGTTCACGATCCGGGGCGCGGGGGAGCGTCGCAGCAACGGCAGCATCGCGTTCGTCACGCGGATCACGCCGTACACGTTGACGTCGACCACCTGCCGGACCACGTCGAGGTCGAGGGTCGTCGGGTCCTGCGTCCAGGTGACCGGGTCGAACGGGCCGGAGATCCCGGCGTTGTTGACGAGGACGTCGAGCCGGCCGAAGCGCTCCTCGACGTCCGCGGCCGCCGCTGCCGCACTCGCGTCGCTGGTCACGTCGAGCCGGACGCCGTCCGCGTCGACGCCGTCCGCCCGCAGTCGCGCGACCGCCTCGTCCCGTCCGGCGTCGCCCCGCGCCCCGACGAGCACGCGCAGTCCCCGCGCGCCGAGGCCCGCCGCGATCGCGTACCCGATGCCCTTGTTCGCGCCGGTCACCAGCGCTGTCGTCACGTCGTTCTCCATACCGGTCATCGTCGGTCCGCCGTCGGGGCCGCGTCCAACACCGATCCGGTCCGCTGTGGTACCCGCCGGGTATCGCCGACGTAGGCTCCGTGCGTGGACGATGTCGAGACGCGTGAGCTCCGGTACTTCGTCGCCGTCGCCGAGGAGCTGCACTTCGGCCGCGCGGCGCTCCGGCTCGGGATGGCGCAACCACCGCTGTCACGGGCGATCCGGCAGCTCGAGGAGCGGATCGGCGTCCGCCTGTTCGACCGCGACCGGCGCGGGGTGACGCTGACCGCGGCAGGATCGGCCCTCCTGCGTGAAGCACCGGCGGCCCTCGACGCCGTCCGGGCAGCGGTCCGTCGGGCCCGTCGTGCCGGGGCACCCGAGCGGCGGCTGGTCCTCGCGACGAAGGCCGGGTCGTCGCACGAGTTCCTGCAGGCGCTGCTCGACGCCGCACCCGAGGACGTCCCGATCGACGTCGTCCTGTGCGAGATCGGCGAGCAGGCCGGTCTGCTGCTCGACGGGACGGCGGACGTGGCGGTGATGCACCGGCCGTTCGACGACTTCACGGGCATCGAGTCGGTCGACCTGACCTCGGAGCCGCAGGTCGCGATCGTGCCGGCGTCGCACCCGCTGGCGCGCCGTCGGTCGCTGACGATGGCGGAGGTCTCGTCGGTGCCGGACCTGCCGATGGCCCGCTGGCCCCTCTCGGACTGGACCTACCCGCCCGGGCCGGGACCGGAGGTGCACTCGCAGTCCCAGCTGGCGCAGCTCGTCGCCCTCGGCCGGACGCTCCTCGTCATCCCGCGCTCGAGCCGCGCGTGGCAGTGGCCGGAGCACGTCGCGGTGCCGGTGCTCGACGCGCCCGTCGCGACGACGGTGCTCGGCTGGCCGGCGGGCCGGAGCACCCCGGCCGTGGCGCGGCTGGTCGAGACCGGCGTCCGGATCAGCGCGGCCGAGACTGCTGCGAGCGCCTGAGCGCGACCACGACGTCGTCGAGGAAGTCGTCGACCTCGCCCTGGTCGTACCCCTCGCGCCAGCGGGTGGAACGGAAGCGCGTCGTCACGACGTCCTCCGGCGTGAGGGGGTCGACCGGACGCCCTTGCTCGTACCCCGCGAACGTCGCCTGGACCCGGTCCAGGAAGTCGTCGACGTCGCGCTGGTCGTACCCGTTGCGGAACTTCGTCGGCTGAAACCGCTTCGCGGCCACGTCCGATGCGAGCATGTTGCGTCCCCCTCGTTCGGTGCTTGCCGGCCATCCTGGCACGACGGCACCGGTCAGCGGGAGGACACCGTCGCGTAGACGTCGACCACGTCCGCCGTCCGCTGCTCGATGCGCGGTCGGGCGGCGAGCGCCGCCTCCGACGCACGGGTGATCGCGTCCGGGTCGTCCCGGAGCCGTCGGACCTCGGCCGCGAGGCCGTCGGCGTCGGGCGTCGGCGCGAGGAAGCCGCCCCCGTCCGGGACCACCTCGGCGAGGTCGGGGTCGCAGTACAGCACGGGGAGCCCGGTGGCGATCGCCTCGAGCATCACCATCGGCTGGTTGTCGAAGTCGAACGAGCTCGACACGAGCAGGTGCGCGGACCGCATGGCCGCCAGGACCTCGTCGTGCGGGGCGGACCCGTGCAGCGTCACGGGAGCGCCGGCCGCCGCTCGCGCGGTCGCCGTCCGTGCGACCCCGTCGCCGTAGACGTCCACCCGCACGACGTCCGGGAACGCGTGCGCGGCACGGACGAGGACCTCCGGGCGCTTCTCGGGTGAGAGCCGGCCCACCCACACGATCCGCAGCGGCTCGTCAGGTGCGAGGGTGCGCGCCGACACGTCGCCGACGGTGTCGAGGACGGACTGCTCGATGCCGTTGGTCAGCACCGAGACCGGTGTCCGGACACCCTGGGCGAGGAGCTTCGCCGCGAAGTGCCGCGACGGCACGAGTACGTGGTCGACCGCCCGTGACTGCGCGAGCATCACGCGCCACATCCGCCGTGCGGTGCGGGTCGCGGTGTAGGGCGTGTCGCCGGCGACCCGGATGCCGGCGGCGCTGACCTGTCGGCCGTGCAACGCCGCGAGCAGGACCGTCGTCACCGCGGGGACCGGCAGGACGTTCCGCGTGTAGACGTCGATCCGGCCGTGCATGGTGTGCACCACGGGGAGACCGAGGTCCTGGGCGGCGCGGATCGCCGCGAGCGCGGCGAACATCTCGGAGTGGGTGTGCACGACGTCGATCCGCCGCTCCGCGAACTCGCGCCGGAGCACGTCCCGCAGGCGTCGCGGCGACCAGGCGAACGGGTAGCCGTCCGATCGGAACACCGGGGAGACCGGCAGGCCCACGACGCCCGGGTCACCGGACGGGGCGGACAGCGGGCAGAAGACGATCGCCTCGTGCCCGTCCGCCCGCAGGCTCTCGGCCAGGGCCCGGACGGCGGTCTGCACCCCGCCGAGCGTCGGCAGGTAGTAGTCGGTGACGAGGGCGATCCGCACAGGGCCGAGCCTAGGGGAGCGCACCGGGGCGCCTAGTATCGGTGGGATGGGGGAGAACGCGCTCGTCACGGGCGCCAGCGGGTTCCTCGGCGGCCACGTCGTCCGGGACCTGCGGGCGCACGGATGGACGGTGACGGCCGCCGGTCGTCGTGCGGCGGCGTTGCCGGACGGCCCGACGTTCGTCGGGGACCTCGATGACCTGGGCCGGTTCGACCCGGGCCGGTTCGACCTGGGCCGGTTCGACCTGGGCCGGTTCGACCCGGGCCGGTTCGACCCGGGCCGGTCCGACCCGGACCGGTCCGACCCGGGCCGTCCGGACGTCCCGGTCGACGTCGTCGTGCACTGTGCCGCGCTGTCCTCGCCGTGGGGACGCTGGTCGGAGTTCGAGCACGCCAACGTCACCGGGACGGCGCAGGCGTTCGCGTTCGCCCGTCGTGTCGGTGCCCGGCGCTTCGTGCACATCTCGTCGCCCGGGATCTACGCGGCGCCGCGCGACCGACTGGCGATCCGGGAGCACGAGGTCGACCCGAGCCGCCCGATGAACCACTACATCCGCTCGAAGCTGCACGCCGAAGCCCTGCTCCGCGCCGCCGACGGCCCCGAGGTGGTCGTCCTCCGCCCCCGCGGCATCATCGGTCCGGGCGACCCCGCGCTCGTCCCGCGACTGCTGCGGGTGCACGAGCGCGTCGGCGTCCCGCTCATGCACGGCGGGCAGGGTCTCGTCGACCTCACGGCGGTCGAGAACGTGGCGCTCGCGGTCCGGCTCGCGGCCGAGGTGCCGGAGGCCGCCGGGCTCGCGTTCAACGTCACGAACGGCGAACCCCGGCCGTTCGTCGAGCTGCTCGACCAGCTCCTCACCGGACTCGGGCTGCCGTTGCGGCACCGACGGCTGCCGGCCGGGCTGGTCTACGGCGTCGCCGGGGTGCTCGAGGCGGTGTGCGGCGTGCTGCCGGGGCGTCCCGAGCCACCCGTCACCCGGTACACCGTCTCGACGATCACCCACTCGCAGACGCTCGACATCACCCGGGCGCGCGACGTGCTCGGGTACGAACCCGTCGTCCCGCTCGACGAGAGCCTGGCGAGTTACGCGCACGCCGCGCGTCCGGGGACCGCCCGTGGGTAGTCTCCGCGTCCATGCGTGCGGCACGACCACGCACGGCGTCCACCAGCTGCTCCGCGGCGCTCCCCGGGAACGCCGGGTCTTCCCCGCGAACGTCTTCCGGTACGAGGACGGCGACCGCCACGTGCTGTTCGACTCCGGGTACGCCGCACCGCCGTGGCGCACCGGGCCCGCCGGGTGGGCGTACCGGCGGCTCCTCCCGCCGACGGTCCCGCCGGGCGCGAGCATCGGCGAGCAGCTGGGCGCGGCCGCGGCCACCGTCACGCACGTCGTCCTCTCGCACCTGCACCCGGACCACATCGGCGGCCTCGCGGCGTTCCCGCACGCCACCGTCGTCGTGACCGAGCCGGTACGACGGACGATCGCGCGTCCGACGCTGCGTGCCGGTGTGCTGACCGGACTGCTGCCTGCCGGGCTGGAGCCGCGCCTCCAGGTCGTCCCGGACCGCGCCTTCCGTGTCGACGCGACCACCGGGCTGCGGACCGCCGACCTGTTCGGCGACGGCACCTACCGGCTCGTGGACCTGCCCGGCCACGCCGACGGTCACGTCGGCGCCCTGGTGGAGGGGCGTGTCCTGCTGGCCGGCGACGCCGCCTGGGGCCGCGCGCTGCTCGGGCACGAGGCGCGGATCCGACCGGTCCCGCGTGCCGTCGCGCACGACGCAGCGGCCCAGGCGGAGACGGCACGGCTCCTGCTCGACGCCGAGGCGCAGGGCGTCCGTCTGCTGTTCAGCCACGACCACCACCCGGTGGACACCGACCTGCTGCAGGGGCAGCGCACCGACGAAGGGGGACCGTCATGAGGAGCTGCCGGATCAGCGGATGGGGCACGTACCTGCCCGAGACGACGGTGACCTTCCCGTCGCGGTCGGGGACCGTCACCCGCTACCGCATCCCGGACGACGTGTCGCATCTCGACATGCTCGCCACCGCCGCCGAGCGGGCGATCCGGCATGCCGGCATCGCACCGGACGGCGTCGACTGCGTCATCGCCGCCTGCGCCGCTGGGGTCCAGCCCATCCCGTGCACGGCGGCGCTCGTGATGGAGCGGGTCGCGCCCGGCGCCCGTGCCGCGGCGTTCGACGTGAACTCGACCTGCACGAGCTTCATCACCGCGGTCGACGTCGCGTCGCGGTACCTGGCGGACGGCGAGTACGAGCGGATCCTCGTGGTGTCCGGGGACGTCGGGACCCGGTTCCTCGACCCCGAGCAGCGTGAGTCCTTCGAGTTGTTCTCCGACGCGGCCGCCGCGGTCGTGCTCACGCGCGGCGAGGACGGGCAGGGCGTGCTCGCGAGCCTGCAGCAGACCTGGCCGGAGCACGCGCACGACACCGAGCTCCGCGGCGGGCTGTCACGGTTCCCGGCGCAGGACTACGCGGACGGCGACCCGGCCGACTACCGGTTCGACATGCACGGCCGGCGGGCACTGATGGGGATGCTCAGGGTCCTGCCTGGGTTCTTCGACTGCTTCTTCGCGAAGGCGGGCCTCGGCCTCGAGGACGTGGACCTCGTCGTGCCGCACCAGGCCAGCGGGGCGCTCGGCATCGCGATGCGGCGGATCGGGATCCCGCCGGGCCGCTACGTGGACGCGGTCGCGGAGTACGGGAACATGGTGTCCTCGTCGGTGCCGTACACGCTCGCGCGATGCCTGGAGGACGGGCGCCTCGCGCCCGGCGACACCGTGCTGCTCTGCGGCACGGCCGCCGGCCTCACCGCGAACGCGCTGGCGTTGCGGCTGTAGACGCGACCGGGAGACGGACGGGAGGCGCGGGGCGGCCCCGCCCCGCGCCTCCCGTCCGGACGGGGCCGGTCGGGTCAGTCTCTGGGGGACCAGAGGTGGGCGATCGGGACCTCGTGGCCGATCACCGCGACCGCGGCCCGGTGCCCGGAGTACAGCGCCCCCGCGACGGTCGCGGGGTCGTCGGTCCAGGTGGCCTCCCCGGCGAGGTGCACGCGGCCGTCGATCGGTTCCGCCAGGTCGTCGTGGTCCGCCGTGGTCGACCCCGGCAGCATGTGCGCGTAGGACCCCCTGGCGAACGGGTCGTCCTGCCAGGCCGTCACCTGCACCGTGCTCGGAGCGGGGACGCGATCGCCGTACAGCCGGCGGAGCTGCTCCAGCACGGAGGCGGCGACCTGCTCGTCGCTCCACCCCCGGATCGCCCGGGCTGCCGGTCCGGCCGCGAAGGTGAGCAGCGTCGGAACCCCGTCGAGCCGGGTCAGGTCGTACCAGGAGTGCCACCACCGCCCAGCGGGTCCGAGCTGCCGGATCGCGTAGACGTCGTCCGGCCAGAACCGTTCGGGGAAGCGCAGCACCACCTTCTCGAAGGCGTTCATCCGGAGTCGGTCGAGGGCCTGCCGGTGTCGTTCGGGGAGCGGTGGCTCGATCACGAAGTCGTCGGACTGCAGGACCCCGACCGGCACCGTGACGACGACCGACCCGGCGTGGAACGTCCGGCCGTCGGTCGTGACCACGACGCCGTCGTCGCCGTGCCGGACGCCGCGGACGACGTGTCCGAGGCGCACGTCGAGGCCCTCGGCGAGGCGGGTGGGCAGCGTGTCGTACCCGTCCGGGAAGACCACCTCGTCGCCCTCGATCGTGTCGTCGTCGAGGCCGTGCGCGGCGAGCTCGTCGCTCGGGACCCCGTACTGCTCCTCGCTCCGGTGCTCGAGGTGCTCCCGGACGCGCTCTGCCCGCGACGCGTCCCATCCCTGCAGGTCGATGGCCCGCTCGACCACGTCGCGGTAGCTGTCGGTCGGACCCGATCCGGCCACGACGTCGGCCAGAGCGGCGTCCACCGTGTGCACGTCGGCGCTGAACCGACGGGTGGCATCGTCGTCGAGCCGGTGTCCGTCGGGGCCGTGGTACGCGATCGGTCGGCTGTCGACCTGGTAGCCGCCGACGGTGAACTCGACGGTGGGGATCCCGAGGGCCGCGGCGGCCTCGGCGACGGCGCTGCCGTCCACGCCGTGGATCCACGAGGCGCCGAGGTCCGTGACGTGGCCGTCGCTCCGGTCGGTGTGCACGCGCCCACCGATGCGGTCCCGCGCCTCGAGCACGACCGCCCTGCGCCCCGCACGGGTGAGCAATCGTGCGGCGGTGAGTCCGGCGACCCCGGCACCGATCACGACGACGTCGACGGTCTCCATTCATCAAGATTGACACAGGCAGGTGCGAAAAGCGTCGCGGGGGTTTAGTTTCAGTGCTCGTATCCACAGTGTTGTGGTGCGACGGCGACGGTATTCGTCGCTCGCCATCCGGAGAAGTGGTGGGTCATGCGAGACGAACGAGTCGTGACGGTGTCGACCGAGACCGTCGGTACCGAGAAGGGACTGCGCAACGGGGCCATCGGGCTCGTCGGCAGCGTGGTGATGGGCATCTCATCCACGGCCCCGGCGTACAGCCTCGCCGCGAGCCTCGGCCTGGTCGTGGCCAGCGGCGGTGCGCTCCTCGCCGGGGTGAAGGCGCCGGCGATCATGCTCCTCGCCTTCATCCCGATGTGGATGATCGCCGTGGCGTACCAGGAGCTGAACCGCGAGGACCCCGACTGCGGCACGACCTTCACGTGGGCGACCCGGGCGTTCGGGTCCGTGACGGGCTGGCTCGGCGGCTGGGGCATCATCGCCGCCGACGTGATCGTGATGGCGAACCTCGCCCAGATCGCGGGGTCGTACGGGTACTCCTTCGTGGGCGTCGTGACGAACGACCCCGCGATCAGCGCCCTCGGCGGGAGCACCCTCTGGTCCACGGTGGCGGGCGTCGCCTGGATCGCCGTGATGACCGTCATCTGCTACGTCGGCGTCGAGGTCTCGGCCCGGCTCCAGTACGTGCTGCTCGGGATCGAGGTGCTCGTCCTCGTCATGTTCGCCGCGGTCGCCCTCGTGCGGGTCGGCACCGGCAACGGCGTCGCGGGGTCGCTCACCCCGTCGCTGTCGTGGCTGTGGCCGAGCGGGATGGACCCGGCGTCCGTCATCGCACCGGCCATGCTCACCGCGATCTTCATCTACTGGGGCTGGGACACGGCGGTCTCCCTGAACGAGGAGACGACCGACCCGGAGAAGACGCCCGGCCGGGCCGCGGTCATCAGCACGGTGCTCCTCCTCGTCATCTACGCACTCGTGTCGATCGCCGCCATCGCCTTCGCCGGCGTCGGGACGAGCGGCATCGGTCTGGGCTCCCAGGCCAACGCCGACGACGTGTTCTCCGCGATCGGACCGGCGCTGTTCGGGAACTCGTTCCTCGGCCACGCGGCGATGGCGCTGCTCTCGTTCTCGATCCTGACCTCGGCGTCCGCCTCGACTCAGACCACGATCATGCCGACCGCGCGCACCTCGCTGTCGATGGCGGTCTACAAGGCGCTGCCGTCGCAGTTCGCCCGCATCCACAAGCGCTTCCTCACGCCGACCTGGTCCACCGTCGGCATGGGCGTCGCGTCGATCGCGTTCTACGTGCTCTTCACGGTGATCTCGACGAACCTGCTCACCGCCCTGATCGGCTCGGTCGGACTCATGATCGCGTTCTACTACGGGCTGACCGGGTTCGCGTGTGTCTGGGTCTACCGCCGGACGCTGTTCCGGTCCGTGCGGAACTTCGTGATGCGCGGCGTCGTCCCCCTGCTCGGCGGTCTGACCCTCGCCCTCACGTTCGTGTACGGACTCGTGCAGTTCGCCCAGCCCGACTGGCTGCAGGGCGACGACGGGAAGAACGTGACGATCCTGGGGATCGGCGCCGTCGCCGTGGTGGGCGTCGGGGCGATCCTGATCGGTGTCGTGCTGATGGTGGTGTGGTGGCTCCGGTCGCCGGACTTCTTCGCGGGCCGCACCCTCACCGCGACGAGCAGCATCCTCGTGCTCGACGGTTCGGTGCCCGGTCCGGAGCCGACCGTCGTCGCGCCGGACTTCTCGAACCTGCCGACCGGCAGCGTGGCGGTCGACGAGGAGACCGGGAAGCGCTTCCGCCGGACGCGGTCGCGGCGCGACGACGGGTGAACCCGCCGGACGGGAGGCACGTGGCGGGCCCGCGCCGTGCCTCCCGTCCGGTGCAGCTCAGTGTCGCGGGCGGTGACGGCCGAACAGCGCGGCCAGCAGCCGGGGCATCCGCGAGCGTGGCACCGGCTTCGTCTCGATCGACCGCGTGGGTGCGCGGAACGCGAGGTCGTGCAGCATGTTGCGCTTCGAGCCGTCCCAGTTCGCGAACAGGTACGCGCCGCCCAGGAACGACAGGCTCCGCACCGGCGTCCGCTTCCACGAGTCCGCGGCGACGTAGTACCCGGCGTGCCCGGCGTGGATGTTCTTGATCACGGTGTCGACGTCGATGACGCTGGTGGTCGTCACGACGGCGGTGATGCCCGTTCGGTCACGGGCGACGTACTCGATGAGGTGTTCAGACACGAGGGCTCTTGGTCGGGTCGGGGCCCGTCGAGGTCGGGGAACGCGACACGACGAGGCATGGCCGGAATCGTCGTTGCTTCCGAAACCAAGAATACGCCGAGAACTCTGTGCAGGGCGAGGAGGAACCTGTCCGGATGCGCACCGTGAACACCACCGGGGGGATCCTGTTCGCCGCCGTCCTGGCCGTTGCCCTGACCGGGTGCAGCGGCGGGACGACCGCCGGCCCCACCGCCACCGCCACCCGCACCGTGACCGCCACGCCGACTGCGGTCGCCGAGAGCCCGACCCCGACCCCGACGTCGACTCCGACCCCCACGCCGACGTGCGGCCCGTCGAGCGGT
>Ga0153989_1000011_pt1 | contig 54081 bp, 58 predicted proteins | sample TSNC073MetaG_FD_104701 | JGI IMG/M metagenome (GOLD analysis project Ga0153989, IMG submission 104701) | Attine ant fungus gardens microbial communities from North Carolina, USA - TSNC073 MetaG | ecosystem: Host-associated > Fungi > Mycelium > Unclassified | place: USA: North Carolina, Jones... | reverse complement strand
TGCGGGTTCGGTTGACTCCTGAGCGGTAGGGCCATCGGCTCCTGCTGGAAGGATGTGCGCCATGGTGAAGGCGTATCCGGAAGAGTTCCGCCGCGACGTGATCGCGGTCGCCCGGAAGGGCGAGACGTCGGTGCGGCAGGTCGCGAAGGACTTCGGGATCTCCGAGACCTGTCTGGCGCGGTGGCTCCGGCTGGCGGACCGCGACGATGGCAACGGATGGGCAGCGTCTCCGTCGGCGAAGGCGGTCGAGCAGGCCGAACTGCGAGAAGCGCAGAAACGGATCCGGCTGCTCGAGCAGGAGAACGAGATCCTCCGCCGGGCGGCGGCGTACTTTGCCCAGTCCCAACTCCCAAAATGATCTACCCGCTGGTCCTCGAACTCGCCGACGACGGCGTCCCCGTCGCGGTGGCCTGCCGGGTGCTGGGCTTCACGAAGCAGGCGTTCTATAGGTGGCGCGCCAGTCCGGTGAGCGATCGGGACTGGGAAGACGCGCACCTGACCAACGCAGCGATCGACGCGCACCGCGACGACCCGACGTTCGGGTACCGATTCATCGCCGACGACCTGCACGCGGCCGGCCACCGAGTTTCGGAACGGCGGGTGTGGCGGCTGTGCTCACAGCAGCGGCTCTGGTCGTTGCATGCGAAGAAGCGTGGACTCAATCGCAAGGCCGGGCCACCGGTGCACGACCACCGGGTCCGACGAGCATTCACGGCGCCAGACCTGGACCGACTGTGGCTGACCGACATCACCGAGCACCCGACCGGCGAGGGCAAGCTCTACCTCTGCGCGGTCAAGGACGCCTGCTCGCGGCGGATCGTCGGCTACTCGATCAGTGATCGGATGCGGTCCTCGCTCGCCGTCGCCGCCTTGCAGATGGCGATCTCGCGCCGGAACCCTGTCGGCACAGTTGTTCATTCCGACAGGGGCAGCCAATTTCGTTCCAAGCGCTTCGTGCGGGCGATCGAGGACGCCGGCCTGCTTGGATCGATGGGCCGCGTCGGCGCGTGTGTGGACAACGCGGCGATGGAATCGTTCTTCGCGCTCCTGCAGAAGAACGTCCTCAACCGAGAGCGATGGGCCACCCGGGAGGAACTCCGACTCGCGATCATCACCTGGATCGAGGCGACCTACCACCGGAAACGACGGCAACGCACATTGGGGAAGTTGACCCCGGTCGAGTACGAGACAATTGTCAACCCACAGGTCGCACTCGCGGCCTAAACGAACGAGTCAACCGAACCCGCAGCAGTCCCACACGAGCCCAGTCCCAACGGACTATGCTGTAGGCGGTGGCCTCGGTGGCGGAGCGGACGGCGGGCTGGACTTCTCTTACACAGGAAGCCTCTGGTGATGATCTTTCTTCTTGTCGGCGTCATTGCTATCATCCTCGGCGTCTTCCTCATCGGTTTCCGGGATGCAGCCGCGCGACATGCCGAGAACCAACTCTCTCTGTTCGTTTCAGCGGATAATCGCCCGGTCTATAAGCCCTGGTTCATCGTGGTGATCGGCTCAGGGATGATCGTAGTTGGCCTGTACTTTGTGATTGCGGCCTCGGTCGGTCTGGCTCGCTGACCCGTCGGGTAATGCTCAAGGCCGCGGACGGGCTCCGACTTTCGATGGCCGCGATAGTGTCGGGCACTTTCTATGGCGTCGCAACACCGACAGGTCTGGGTTGTAGTTACGGCGTGCAGCGTACGGTCGTCAGGTAACCCTCCCTCAAGAGAGAGATGAAACCCCATGGAACATTCAGGCACGGCAAGCCCCCGCGCCAATGTTCTCGCGATCGTCGCCTTCGTATGCGCGTTCCTAGTGAATACCGCGGGCGGCATCCTTGGACTGGTTGCATTGAAACAGATTGGCCGCTCGGGAGAAGCGGGCCGCGGCCTGGCCATCGCATCGGTGATTATTGTTCCGCATTCTTTCTCGTGAACATCATCATCGGCGCAGTCATCTTTCAGAATACCGTCGGGACATCCGTATTCTGAATATGACCGTAGTATGGCCACTATTGGTAGTCGGCGGGTTTTTTCTCTTAGTCGGAGGTGCTGCGTACTTCAACCCGAGGGAAATGCGGATGTTCCTGGTGCGGCAAATGAATGCCATTTGTGGCAAAAGGGCAGGTGATAGGTGTAATCAGCTCCCAGAGAAGCTGTTCAAAGCTATCGTGCTCTCGGCTATCACGCTGGGATGCATTTTCCTAATCTTCGCTGCAAGTGGGACCTGAGCCTCGTCATGGCGAGAACCCAACGGACGATCACGCGAGACAGCGTGTAGCGGACGGTCAGGTAGCTTCAATTTCCCGGCGATACAAGGCATTGGCGCATCCGCCAACAAGCGCAAGGAATAATGGAAGATCGGCCGGACCTTTCAAACACCGTGCGAGACAGTTAGGCTGAGCAAGATTGATTGTGATTGCGAGCAGCCTTGCTTGGGCCGACGCGGACCAGATCGGTATACGTAGAGCCGAACGCACCGCTCGGTGACGCACGCAATCCGGGTGAACGCCCTCAGGCCTCGGCGCGATGTCGAGAAAAACATCGTCGAGATCCTCAGCTTGGCAGGTTGTGGCGGAGGTCATATCCGGTGTCGGCGAGGAACTGCAGCCAATTGCGGACTTCATCGAGCGAGGCCGCGTCGTCGTCGTTACGCATGTCGGCGCGCAGCAATGTGTTGGCGGTGATGATGTCGTCGGTCCGGTCGGCGTAGTCGGCGGCGGCTGCGGTCAGGAAGATGGTGGAGTCGGCGGGACGGATGAGTTCGGTCCCGGAGTAGCCGACCGTGTCAGGCTCGAATCCGATCGCGGTCATGTCGAGTTCGTGTTCGGTGAAGGCGACGAGCCGGTACGGCATCTCCCGTCTGCTAATTGCCGGGTAGCCGGGTCGTTTGGAGATGGCTCGGCCCGAGATCCGGCAACCGGCGCTGAGGAGCCGTTCCGCCTGCTCGACGAGGGGGAGATCTGATGTCCACCGTGTCCTGAGCCCACCGGCTCCTGGGTAGCAGGCGATGGCGAAGTCAATCAGCCCGCCGATCTTCCGAGATTCCCACCCGATGTCGGTGCGGTGCACGCGTTTGCAGAGGCGGGCGAGCGCGTCGTCCACCTGTCCGGGAGTGAATCCTGCCCGCACGAGCCCCTCGAACGAGCTGCCATTGACGGCGAGCATCCGTGCGACGGCGAAGGTGACGTAGAAGGGGGCGGCGTCCTTCCACCGGTCGTGTACGCCGAGGACTTGCTTGCCCTCGACCCACACGCGGAGCCGATCGACATCCACGAGAAGGACCGTCGAGGTCTGCTCTGCGAGCGCGATCTGCGTCGCCGTCACAGTCCGCGGCGCGAGCAGCAGCAGCTCGGCATCCACGGCCGCCGCGTCGCGGGGCCGCTGCGTCAACGATGGGAAGCGCGCACGGCGTCCGTGGGCGAGGCGGATCGTGTCGTGGGACTCCACGAGAGCGGCGAGCCCGGCGAGCTTCAGGACGCAAAGGGTGTCGGTGAGGTCGGTGGTGTCGCCGAGCCCGTACGGCATCGTGATCTGCGGCCGGCCGCCGTAGGCGGCGACCACCCATTCAAGTGCTGGCCCCATCAGGCGCGCTCCTCCGGAGGACCAGCGGGTACATCATTTTGGGAGTTGCGACTGGGCCAAGTACGCCGCCGCCCGGCGGAGGATCTCGTTCTCCTGCTCGAGCAGCCGGATCCGTTTCTGCGCTTCTCGCAGCTCAGCCTGCTCGACCGCTTTCGCCGACGGAGACGCAGCAGCAGAGACGCCGTCATCACGGTCCGCGAGGCGCAACCAGCGGGCCAAGCAGGACTCGGACACGCCGAAGTCCTTCGCGACCTGCCGCACCGACGTCTCACCCTTCCGGGCGACCGCGATCACATCGCGGCGGAACTCTTCCGGATACGCCTTCACCATGGCGCACATCCTTCCAGCAGGAGCCAATGCTCCTACCTGTCAGGAGTCACCGAACCGACAGCAGTCCCGAGTGCCGGTTTCAAGACGTGCGACGGTGGGAGCAACCGCGCCCAACTTCGGCGTCAGGCCGGGGATCTCGCCGCTTGGTCTGTCTTCTGTGCCGTTGGCGTATGAGTTCAAATCCCACCGGTACCGCCACGATTCAGAAATACGTAGTCACAGCAATTGGTCACCCCACAGGTCGAACTACGTATTGCTCCTCATCGAAACTCACTCGCGCCCCGTCGGGGAGGTTTTTGAGAGATCTTGCGAAGCGTCCGTAACGCCACATGAGCGCAGATGCCGTCATCGCCGACAGGTTGCCGACCTCGTAATTGCCGCCGAGCACGAAAGGTACACGAGGAGCGACTCGTTCGTCTTGTCGCAATACCCCGCGAGCTCCTTGCCAGGCGTACGCTATCCGATGCCCCGTGTGGAGTTCGAGGTCATCTAAGATACGCGCGGCCCACTCCTCAAACGAGTCAGCAAAAGCATCCACCTCCCCCGTCTCAGCCTCGAGTGTCAGAACACGATCATCGAGGGATACGAACTGGTTGCCAAAAAGGTCGGATGCGAAACAAGTCGCCTCGGTCGGAAGGTTGTATAACGATCGCCAAGATGAGCCGCTATTCCACTTTCCCAACTCATCGCTCGGCAATACCCATAGCGCCGATTCGAAAGCTACGAATCCATTTTTCTCGCGGTGGATTGGCAGGGCATTCTGCTTTGATTCCGAAGACGTGAGCGCGGCGCTACCGAGAGACGCTAGCTTCTCAAGGGAAGTTGGCATGACCGAAATTTAGCAGACGACTACGGACACGACAGTACTGTCCAACCACACCGCGCACTGATGGCCCATGCTCGACCCAGCACCCCGATTGTCAGACGGATCGATGTAGCGAACGCTGGTTCCCGTACCGCCTTCGCTGAACATTGCGGGAGGATATTCGCCGCGGTCGACACCCGGTTTTGTTGGCGTCCCGTGAAGCGCTTGGGCACGGCAAGATTCCGCGCCGTTGCGGTCGATTGTGAAGTCCTCGAATGCCCAGCGTCTTGGGTAGCCTGAATGTGAGCCGCACTTTCCTGGTATTTGCTGGAATCAAGGACGACTTGGTTCGTGTCTGCGGCATGGCGCAAAGCGAGCGAGGCAGCTGCTGCGCCAGGTTCGGCAGAAGTAAAGAAGCCGCAATCTGGGTCGTCGGAATCCACACCCATGCATGCTGCGAAGAGGTCATCCGACGCGGCAGCCGTGAAGTCGAGGCTCATGGCGAGTTGAATGTCGGCGATCTTCTCCTGCCGTTTTCTTCCGCATCTTTCGCAGCGTCGCTTGCGACGGTGTAAGGAGCGAGAGCACCGCGGCTGTGTATCGGCGGGCGATAAAGGGTTCCACCGTCGTAGGAGCATCCGCCTCCGGAGTGGACAGGTGTCGGCCGTGGGTGCGCCCGGTAGCCCGGCGGCGGCGTGTACTTGCTTCCATACGCGCCAACTGCGGCGTTGCTCCCGTGGGTGACGGGCTTCTGGATACCTCCGGCGCAGTTGGTGTGGAAGTCGAGGGCGTCGCTGTAGGCCGGATAGCAGGCGAGTGACGGATCGGCGTTCGTGATCGGACTGTTTGCGCTGTGGCTGTTTCCGTTGTCCTGCTGGGGATTGCTCGGCGCGAAGACAGGGTCGACGGAGAGGAACCGTCCGAGGGTCGCATCGTAGGCACGGACTCCGAGCTGGGTGAGTCCAGTGAGTGCAGTTTCGCTTTTGTTGAGGAAGACGTGCGTCGAGGGCCAGTCGGTTGCGGCGCCTCGATCGTTGCCGAACGGGTCGACCCATCGGCGGGTGATGGTTTGGTCGCTTGCCCCGACTTCGAGGTCGGCGGTGCCGTCGGTGTCGGTGTCGAGCGAGAAGACCTTGTTGCTTCCTCTGTCTGTGGTGCGTTCGTCGACCGCGGTGCCGTCGAGGGTGTACGTCCGCGTTGCGGTCAGTGTGCCATCGGAGTGGTTGTGCAGGTCGGTTCTGCCCAGGAAGATGGCGGGAGGCCCATGGCGAACTCGCCACGGGCCTCCCGTTCGGGGTGGTGGCGGGCCGAAGGCGGCGTGTCCCGATACGCGCCGCCTCCGGCGGCTACCTTGCGACCGTGTTCGCGCTCCCAACGGCCAGCTTCGCGAGGGTCACGACGTCGATGTCTGGTGCGTAGGCACCGGCATTGCCGAGTGTCAGCGCGCCGTTCGTCGTGGTCAGGTCGAGTGGGATGCTCGTGTCCCAGAAGCTGTTCCACGAGTACCCGTTGCGGAAGGTGCCGCGTGTTGTAGCGCCGCCTGCCTCGGTGACGTCGAGGAACCGGTTCACGACCTGCGGGTTGTAGTTGAGGTTCGAGGACTGCTCCGCGTTCGCGGTGGACACCGTCAGGACGTACGCCCCAGCACCGAGCGCGGACGGACGGGTCAGGGTCGCGGTGTTGCCCGAACCGTTGCCCAGGTCGCCGAGCTTCGTGACGACGCCGTTCGCGTCGGCATCACCGTTCGAGCCGGCCGAAGCCGGGATCGTGACCGCCTTCAGGAGCGCCGTCGCCGCGTGCTCGACGCGATCACCACGCTCGGCTACCGCCCGAGCGCCGCAGCGCAGACCCTGGCATCCCGCCGGTCGAACGTGATCGGGATCGTCGCTGGGAACACCTCCCGCTACGGGTACGCCGAAGCCATCCGCGGATCGAGGAATCAGCGCGAGCCGCGGGTTTCCTGAGCTTCATCGTCGTCGTCGAGACTCCTGACGTCGTTGACGTCACGGCTGCGACGGACGCCGTCCTCCGGCAATCACCTGCAGGGGTCGTCGTCCTGAAGTTCGACCCTCCGGGTGTCGCGGCCCTCGCGGCACTCCAGCCGCACATCCCCGTGGTTGCGTTGTCCGGCGTGCCGGAGAGCGGTGTGCCCCAGGCCGTCCTCGACGAGTCGCACGCTGCCGCGGCTCTCACCCGTCACCTGCTCGGCCTCGGCCACCGCACCGTCCACCTCGTCCGTCCCCCCGTCCGGGAAGGAGGACGGGAGAACCTCGGGTTGGCGTCACGCGCTCACGGAAGCCGGGCTCGAGATCCCGCCGGTACGCGATGTGTCGTGGGACCCGCGCTCGGCGTACGACGTCGGGGTCGCGATCGCCGGCGAACCCGACGTCACCGCGGTCCTGTGCGGCAACGACGAGACGGCGATGGGCCTGATCCGCGGACTGCACGACGCCGGCAAACGCGTGCCGGACGACGTCAGCGTCGCGGGGTTCGACGACCATCCGCTCGCCGCGATGTTCCTGCCGTCGCTCACGACTGCACGTCAGGACTTCGCCGAACTGGGCCGGCACGGCATGGCGCAGCTCGACGCCCTCCTGACCGGCGCCGCACCGCTCGCACTCGACACCGTCGACCCACCGGTTCTGATCCGCGAGAGCACCGCGGCCCCGAACAGCACGGCGGATGAGGAGTGACCCGTGCCGACGTCGGACCGACCCACCATCTACGACGTTGCAGCCATCGCAGGGGTCTCCCACCAGACGGTTTCTCGCGTGTTGAACAGTCCTGAAACCGTCCGCCCCGCCCTCCGGACGCGTGTCCTCGCCGTCATCAGCTACCTCAGCTACGAGCGCAGCCCCGCAGCGGTCCGACTCGGGCGGCTCCACCGGCACTGAACGCCGCACGCCGCCGCACGAGTTCGCACGCCGCCGCGCCGCGGACACCCTCCGCATCCAGATCGCTCAGCATCCCGACGTCGGGGGAATCAACCGGGACCTGCCGTCACGGGCGCCTTCGCGAACGCCCGCACGGGGGAGGCGCCCGACCCCTCGATCCTGAGCGGCACGGCGGTGAAGGTGGCGCCGCTGGGAGGCAATGCCGCCAGACCCGTGAGGTGTTCGACGACGTTGACCCTTCCGGCGCGGAACACGGTCTGGTCCGGGCATTCCCCAGGGGTCTCCGACGATCCGGGATCGAGGAGGCACGAGTCGATCCCGATCAGCACCACTCCCTGTCCGGCGAGGTAGTCCAGGCCGTCCGCGCGGAGGAACGGTCCCTGTTCGCGGTGCGCGGGCGACCCGGAGAAGCGCTCCCACCCGGTGTGCAGCAGGACCGCCTTGCCGCGGAGGTACCGATCGTGGAAGACGGACGCCGGGATGCCCCGCTCGGTCGCGTCGGTGAGGTGGAACACCTCGGCGGGGAGGTCCACGACGCGCTCGAGTTCGACCGAGGACGGAGCTCCGCCACAGTCGAGATGGTGGGAGGATCCGCCGAGCGGTCCGTGGACGGGGTGGCTGAGATCGACGATGCGGTGGTCGGCGTGCGGGTGCAGCGTCGGTCGCTCGCCCATGCCGCGGCTGCCCTTGTGCTGCTCCGCCACGATCTCGAACCGGTCGAACCGGACATCGGCAACCAGAGCCAGTCCGAGGTGCTGCACCAGCAGATGTGCGACCTGCTCTCGTGAGACGTGCTCGTCCGGGACGTCGAGCCGGAAGCCGTCCGCGGTGAGCCCACCACCGTTCAGGAACGCGATGCGACGTCGAAGACGGCACGATGGTCGTGCATGGTGGATCGATCCTCTCGGGGTGGCGTGCGGGACTGCATCCGGAACGGCCTCCGGCTAGAAGGTGATGACGGTGGCTCCCTCGAGGGTGAACCGGAGGAACTCGTCGCGTGCGGCGGAGAGCTGCAGGCCGCGCTGCACGAGGGCGGCCTCGGTCCCCGCGTCGCGAGCGGCGTTGACGCACGCTCCGACTCGGATGCCGGAAGCGATCAACGCGTCGATCTGGTCGTTGAACAGACGATCCGTCGCGATGTCGACCCGGGTCAGGCGGTGTTGCGCCGGCCCGAAGACGAACACCTCGACGCTGACGTCGTCGCGCGCTGCGACCTCGGCGATCCGTGCTGGCAGGCGGCTGCCGATCGTCAACGAGTCCGCATCGTCGTGGAAGATGTGCGCGACGGTCTTCATGCTGCATTCTCCTGGGCGTGATGGTGGCGGGTGGAGTCGTGCGAACGTCGAGGAACTCAGTCGGTGGCGACGGTGACGGCGGACCCGCCGGTGAGGTCGGCGAGCTGGTCGAACGTCATGGGCACGACCGTGTGGGGTGTACCCGCAGCTGTCCAGATCGTGTCGTAGACCGCGAGCGCACGGTCCAGGACGGTGCGCACCGGCGCGGGATGCCCGACCGGGGCGACGCCGCCGATGGTCTGCCCGGTGACGGCGCGGACCTGCTTCGCGTTCGCCATCTCGATGGTCGTCGCACCGATCTCCCTCGCCAGCAGCGCGGTGTCGACGCGGTGGCGGCCGCTGGTCATCACGAGCAGCGGCGCCCCGTCGGCGAGGAAGAGCAGGCTGCTGGCGATCGCGCCGACCTCGCAGCCGAGTGCGGCGGCCGCCTCGACCGCGGTCCGGGTGGAGTCCGGAAGTTCGCGGACACGGGCGCGGAGTCCGGCGTCGGTCAGGTGCTGCTGGACGATCTGGCTGCGCTCCGGCAGCGCATGTGCCTCGGTCATCGGGTCCGTCCCTCTCGCTGGTCTCGGATGGTGGCGATGATGGTCGCGTCGCGTGCCGTCACCGCCCGGTCGCCGCGTCGCCGCGGAGGGTCATCATCGCGCTCGTCACCGTCGCGACCGTCGTGCCGTCCTCGCGGCGGACGTCGCAGTGGTAGTGGCTGATGGTCCGTCCGGCGTGACTGCAGCGCGCGGTCGCTGTGAGCGCTCCGGACCATGCGGGCCGCACGAACCGTGCGTCGAGATCGATGCTGGCGAAGGACTCGCCCGGTTCGATGACGGTCGAGTGGGCGGTGCCGATCGCGGCGTCGGCGAGTTCGCAGAGGAGTCCGCCGTGGATGGTGCCCTGCTGGTTGCCGTGCAACTGCACGTCCGCGGCGAGCCGCACCGTTGCCTCCCGCTCGGCGACCTCGATGATCTCGATACCGAGCAGACGCGCTATGGCGGTCGGGTACCGCACGTGGGTCGTGTCGCTTGGTTGCAGGTTCCCGTCGAGTTGACGACGCAGGTACTCGAGGACCGGGAGGCGCGTCTGCGTCATGCGCGCACGTCCGGCAGCGGTGTCGTGAGGACGTCGAGGGCGGCGCCGGCGGCGCGCAGCACGGCGAGCACGCTCGCGGTGAGGACGGAGCGGTGCCGCCCGGCGGCCCAGTGGGTGCCGGTGGAGTCCCGGTACTCGATCAGGGTCAGTGCATCGCTGTCGGCGCCGGTGGTCAGCGACGTCTGGTGCAGTGCGAGGACGTCGATCTGGAGGCCGTGGTCGCCGAGCAGGCGGGTCGCCGCCTCGACGGGGCCGACCTCCTCGTACTCCGCGAGATGGTCGCTGCCGTCGATGCGGATGCCGATCCGCGTGCGGCTGGTCCCGCCGCGGTCCTCGGACCCGAGTTGGACGAGGGTAATGCCTGACTGTCGATCGTCGAGGTACTGCCGAGTGAACACGTCGAGCAGCTCCGCTGCCGTGGCTTCGCCGCCGGTTGCGTCCGTGTGCTCCTGGACACGTCGCGCGAAGTCGATCAGCATGCGGCGTGGGAGTTCGATCCCGTGTTCGGTCTCGAGGAGGTGGGCGATGCCGCCCTTGCCGGACTGTGAGTTCACGCGGATGACGGCGTCGTAGCTCCGTCCGAGGTCGGCGGGGTCGACGGGCAGGTAGGGGACACGCCACTCGATCTCGCCCTCGCCCCGGCGTGCCGCCGCGGCGCGCGCACGGTGTTCGGCGAATCCCTTCTTGATGGCGTCCTGGTGGGTGCCGCTGAACGCGGTGTGGACCAGATCGCCGACGTAGGGGTGCCGAGGGTGGACCTCGATGCGGTTGGCGTGTTCGACGGTGCGGCGGATCTCGTCGATGTCGGAGAAGTCGATCATCGGGTCGATGCCCTGGGCGTGCAGGTTGAGCGCGAGGGTGGCGAGGTCGACGTTGCCGGTGCGCTCGCCGTTCCCGAAGATGCAGCCCTCGACGCGCTGTGCACCGGCCAGTACGGCGAGCTCGGCACATGCGACGCCGGTGCCGCGGTCGTTGTGCGGGTGGACGGACAGGATCACGCCGTCACGGCGGGCGAGGTTCCGGTGCATGTACTCGATCTGGTCCGCGTACACGTTCGGGGTCGCGATCTCGACCGTCGCGGGGAGGTTGAGGATGACGGGGCGGTCCGGTCGGGCGTCCCACAGCTCCGTCATGGCGTCGCAGACCTCGAGCGCGTAGTCGGGTTCGGTGAGGTTGAACACCTCGGGCGAGAACTCGAGGCGCACGTTCCGCAGGTGCCCGGCGAGCTCGAGCACGTCGCGGCCGCCGGCGAGGATGAGCTCGGTCAGCGCGGCGCGGTCGCGGCGGAGGACGACGTCGCGCCAGGTGGGCGCGGTGGCCGTGTACATGTGGATGACGACCGGGTTCCGGATGCCGTGGACGGAGGCCACCGTGCGCTCGATGAGGTCACGCCGAGCGGGTGCGAAGACGACGATCGTGACGTCGTCCGGGGCGATGTCGCTCTCCGCGATGAGCCGCACGAAGTCGTGGTCCGTCTGCGACGCGGACGGGTAGCCGACCTCGATCTCCTTGTAGCCCATCGCAACCATCAGCTCGAAGAAGCGACGCTTGCGCGCCGGGTCCATCGGCTCGGCCAGCGCCTGGTTGCCGTCGCGCAGGTCGACGGGGACCCACAGTGGCGCGTGGGTCAGCCGCTTGCTCGGCCAGGATCGCTCCGTCAGCGGCACGTCGACCCGGGAGAACACGTCGCGGTACCGATGGGACGGCATCTGGGAGTGCCGCTGCGGATTCCACGCGGCGGACCCCGGCGGGATGTGGCCGGCCGGAGTCGAGATGGTGGGGAAGGCGGTGCTGCTCATGGTCTGGTTCCTGCTTCGATCGTGGGGGTGATCGACCGGCGCGCGTCCGCGCGCGTGACGGCTAGAATGTACCACGAACTCCTCAGACAAGTAGAGATGTGAGCAGCAGATGGAGATGATCCGGGTCAGTCGCACGCCGTTGGCCGACCAGGCGGCAGAGCTCCTGCTCGCGCGGATCCGCGCCGGCGAGTGGACCCTCGGAGCGAAACTGCCGGGTGAGACGACGCTCGCCCCGCAGCTCGGCGTCGGCCGCTCGACCGTCCGAGAAGCCGTGCGTCAGCTCGCCGGTCGCGGAGTGCTGGCCTCACGGCAGGGAGCAGGCGTGTTCGTCACGTCCCTCGACGTCCCCGAGGACTGGGACGCCGTGCTGCGTCGCGCCGACATCACCGCGGTGATCGAGGCACGCATGGCGATCGAGACCGAGGCGGCACGGCTCGCCGCAGAGCGCCGCACCCCCGCCGAACTCCGAGCCCTGCGTCGGGCACTGGGGGAGCGAGACGTCCACCGGACGGAGATCGAGGAGCACGTCGACGCGGACATCGCCTTCCACCGCAGCATCGTCGTCGCCGCGCACAACCCGCTCCTGGTCGAGCTGTTCGACGGTCTCACCCCGCGGAGCCGGCAGGCGATGGTCGAGATGCTCCGCATCCGCGGAGAGTTCGGGCAGGATGCCGACCAGGACGACCACGCGCGTCTGGTGGAGGCCATCGCGGGGCGCGACGACCACGCGGCGGCCGGCCTCAGTCGAGCGCACCTCCTCGCGCTGCAGGAAGCGATGAACTGACCGCGCGGTGCTCACGGGCGACGCCGCACCCGGTGACCGAGCTCGGCCGCACGGACGACTCTCGGCCGGGGATGCGGTGCGGGACGACCTGCGCGCGAAGTACCCAGAGCACGCGGACTAGGAGCGCAGCAGCACGCGGCCCCACCCTCGGTTCGCGGCGAGCTCCCACTCGGGGGTCCCGGGCGTGCTGCAGATCACCGGGACGCCGGTCAGCTCCAAGAACGGGACGTCCGAGGTGTGGTCTCCGTACGCCGACGAGCCAGCGAGATCCAACCCGCGATCGGCGGCGAGTTCCCGGACCGCGTCGGTCTTCCGATCCCCGATCATCGGTCCGTCGATCTCCCCGGTGAACGTTCCACGAACGACGAGCATGTTCGTCGCGAGGACGTGGTCGGCGCCGAGCTCGTCGGCGAGCGCGACCAAGAGTGCCGGAACTGATCCGCTGACCAGGACGGTGGCGTCACCGCGCACCTGGTGCATGTGCAACTTCGCGAGTACGGCGGCGTGGAAGTAGCCGGCGGACCGGGCGGCCATCCAGCGTGCGATCAATCCCCTCATCGCGTCGGGGCTGCGCCCCTGCCACCAGGTGAAGTAATGACGATTGGCGGTGGAGCGAGGCGCCCCGCCCTCGAGCTGCATCCGACGGAGCCCGTGCAGGAACTCGACCGCGTCTCCAGGGTGCCCGCGTTCAGCGGCGTCGAAGTGTACGAGGTCGAACATCGTGGTCGTCCGTGTGAGCGTGCCGTCGACGTCGAAGAACGCAGCTCTCCGCAGGGTCGACCCGCTCACGTGAGCGCTGCGAAGTCCAGGACGATGCGCCCGCGGACTCCGCCGAGGCCGACTCTGACATGCGCGTCGTGTGCCCGGTCAGCTGGCAGGACGTCGGCGATCCGGGCGGTGAGCACGCCGGAGTCGATGAGCTCCGAGATCTGCCGCAGCTTGTCGGATTCCCGTGTGTAGGCGGACACCATGATCGGATGCGCGACGATGCCGCGGGGAAGCGGGTCGGCCCAGCCCCTCAGCGGCACGAAGTGGCCGCCATCGCGGATCGCTGGGAACACCGCGGTCGTCTGCACTGCTGCGTCGACGACGGCGTCCACACCCTGCGGGACGAGTGCTCGGACCTCGGCCGCGAACTCTTCGCCGCGGGGAACCACGTAATCGGCGCCGAGCGCTTTCACCAGTTCGACGTCTTCACCTCGCGCGTCGGCGATGACCGTGAAGCCCTCGTGCTTGGCGAGCTGGACCGTGAACCCGCCCGCAGCGCCGGCAGCGCCAGTGACCGCGAGCGTGCCGTGCCGCAACTGCGGCAACGAGTCCAACGCGAGTCGTGCCGTGAGGGCGTTCATCGGCACGGCGGCCGCTTCGTGCAGGCTCAACCGCTCCGGGCACGGAGCGATCGACAACGCCGGGACGACGATGAACTCAGCGTAGGCGCCCGACACGAGCGGCGCGTCGACCACCGCCATGACGCGGTCTCCCACCGACCACCCGGTGACCGCGGAACCGACCGCGTCGATGGTTCCGGCCGCGTCCATCCCGGGGGCGAACGGCGGAGTCCGGTCACTGAGGACCGAGCGGTAGAACCCCTCGCGGAACGCCAAGTCCGTCGGGTTCACTGCGGCGCCGTGGACGCGGACGCGCACCTCGTCGGGACCGGGGTCCGGGCAGGGGACCTCGTGCAGTTCGAGGACCTCTGGTCCGCCAAAAGATGTGGTGCCGACGAGCTTCATACCTCCATCAAACCGGCGGTGCGGACCGGGAACCAGGTGCTCTCACCACCAGCCGGTCCTGTCCCCGCTCGGGCAGCCGGGTGGTGGTACACCCCGGATAACGCAGCCCTGTTGACGTCGGTGACGTTCGTCGAGCATCGCAGTGCGGATCGACGCTGGGGTCGGCCGCATCACGAACCGACCTCGACACCAGGAGCAGCATGCGACTCGCGATCATCGGCGCCTACGGCTCGGGAAAGACCACGCTCGCCAGAGCGGCCGCAGAGCGGTTCGGTCTCCGTCTCGACGCGCTTCCCGCGATGCAGGACCCGTTCGGCATCAGCAAGGCGGCGACCGCGTGCAGCCCAGCGCAGCTCGTCGAGCTGACGGTGCGTCGGCTCATCGAGCGGAGCGCGGCCGAGCAGGGCGAGCACTGGGTCTCTGACGGCTCGCTGGTGCACGACTGGGTCTTCACGAAGACACTGCTCCTGCACGGCGCCGACCCCGAGACGTCACCGCAGCCCACGATCGCGGGTCGCGGTCTCGTCAACGGGCTCCTCGAACCCACCCGACGTGCCATCCGGGCTGCACTCGCTGGACGCTACGACGCTGTGGTGCACGTCCCCATCGAGTTCGAGATGTCCGAGCGGACGCCGCCCGTCTCGGAAGCATTCCGCACGAGGTCGGAGCAGTACCTCGCCGAGGAGACCAGCCTCGCAGGCCTGCACTTCCACACCGTCACCGGCACGGTCGCCGAACGGCTCGACCGACTCGGCGCGCTCCTGGCTGTGCCGGCCGCCGCCTAGCCCCTACCCAACTGCACTGATCGGAACATCCCATGCAAGAGAACCTCAAGCTCGCCATCTCCGGAACGTACTCGACTGGGAAGAGCACCACGACGGAAGCGCTGTCGATCGCAACCGGCCTGCCGCGCACGCACGCGAAGACCTCTCGCGAGATCCTCATCGACCTCATCCCCGGCAAGACCGTGATGGACCTCAACGCGATGGAACTCATCAAGCTCGGATTGCGACGATTCGAGGAACGGGTCCAGAACGAGTCCGGTCCCGGTCCGTTCATCTCCGACGGTGGTGTGTTCCACGAGTGGGTCTACTTCGAAGCACGCATGCGCGTCGGGATCAACCCAGGAGCGCCGAAGTGGTTCCAGGCGGTGAAGCAGATCGCTGGCCTGCCGGTGAAGCACTTCTACCAGCGTTACACCGACACGCTCGGCGACGTGACCCGGGCGCGAGCGAAGCGCCTGTACGACGCGTACGTGCACCTGCCGGTCGAGTTCGACATGCACCCCGATGGTCACCGCCCGGTCTCCGAACCCTTCCGTCGGCTCTCGGACGACTTGCTCATCGAGGCACTGCAGGAGCTCGAGATCCCCTACCACGTCGTCGGCGGCCCGATCCCGGAGCGAGTGGACCGGATCATCGAGCTGTTCGACATGCCGCAGGTCGTTCCGACCGACGAGGCGATCGAGTTGGCGCAGATCCGGGTTCGGGCAGCAACGGACGTCCTCGAGCAGGACGCCCGGTTCCACGAGGCGCAGCGCAAGAAGTCCTTCGGCCGGCAGCTGAAGTACGCGCTCCGCTACTGATCGCTCCCACCAGATCGCACTCGCCACGAAGGGTCAACCCATGCTCACAACCGCAGACGCCGTCCGGAACGGTGCTCGTCTGACAAGCCCAGCGCTGCTGCTCGGGCTCCTCGCGTTCGCGCAGCTCATCATCGCGCTCGACTACAACATCGTCTTCGTGGCACTCCCGGTCATCGGGGAGGGGCTGCACTTCTCGGAGTCCGCACTCCAGTGGGTGGTGAGCGCCTACGCAGTCGCGTTCGGCGGTTTCCTCCTGCTCGGTGGGCGACTCGCGGACCTCATCGGGAAGCGCCGAGCCTTCGTCATCGGACTGGCGCTGTACGCCGTCGCCTCGCTCGTCGGTGCGGTCGCCACCGACCCACTCGTCCTGATCATCGCTCGCGCGTTCCAGGGGCTCGGTGGAGCATTCCTGTCACCGGCGACGCTGTCACTGGTGACCACGAGCTTCCCCGAGGGCCGTTCCAGGAACACCGCGATGTCGATCTGGGCGGCCGCGGGCAGTACCGGCATGGTGCTCGGATCGCTCCTCGGCGGGGTCCTGACCGGCAGCCTCGGCTGGGAGTCCGTCTTCACCGTGAACGTTGCGCTGGCCGCTGCAGCGATCGTCGGCGCGTTCCTGCTCCTGCCACCGGACCGCCGAAGCGCAGCAGCGGGCGCGCAGCGTCTGGACGTGCCGGGTGCGGTCACCGGAACGGTCGGCGTGCTCGCAGTCGTGTTCGCGCTCGTCCAGGCGCCGGAAGCAGGTTGGGCTGCCCCGGTGACCTTCGTGCCCGGTGTGGTCGGCGTGGTGTTCCTGGTCGCGTTCGTCCTCGTCCAGCGTTCGTCGCGCGACCCCCTCGTACCGCTCAGCCTGTTCCGATCGGGGAACCTCGGCGTCGGAACGTGGGTGACGTTCTTGTTCATGGCGACGTTCGGAGCGATCCCGTTCTTCCTGACGATCTACATGCAGCAGGAACTCGACTTCACGCCGATGGCGACCGGCATCGCGTTCATCATCCCGTCCGCATGCGTGCTCGTCGGGGCGACGTTCGCCGGACGCCTCGGCAACGTCGCATCGCCGAGGTCCGTGCTCGCCGTGTCGTTCGCGATCGGTGCGGTCGGGACCGCGGCACTCGCGGCCGGGTTCGCCGCCGGCATGTCCCCGTACGTGCTCGTCGTGCCGCTCGTCGTGCTGAGTCTTGCCCAGGGGGTGGTGTTCACCACGATGTTCACCTTGGCGACCAGCGGCGTCCCCGCCGAGCACCAAGGCACCGCATCGGGCATCGCGACGGCGGGGCAGCAGGTCGGTGGAGCGGTCGGCCTCGCCCTCCTCGTCCTCGGGGCGTCCGCCATCGCCGGCGCTGACCCGATGAAGCAGATCATCGTCGCGACCTTCCTCATCGCAGGCGGCTTGGTGGTCGGCCTGCTGGTGTCGCTGGCGGGCTCTGGCCGCCCGGTGTCCGCGGGTGTCACCACACCTGAGGTCGCGCCGGCTTCGCCCGTCACCGCGGACGAAGCGGCGGTCAGTCGCTGAGCACCGTAGTGGGAACCGCGTCCGGGCGGTCGCTGCTGTACTTCCACCACGCTGGCGGCTTGGCGGCCGTTCCGAGGGGAGTGCGTGCGGCAGCGACCGCCGCAGGCGTCGAACAGGTCACCGCGGTCGGATTCGAGCGTGCTGCGTTGCGTTCCACCTGGGCCACCATCGAGATGCTCGCGGCGATGTCGGTCCACGCGATGCACGACTCCCTCGCCGGAGCGCTGCTGTACGGCCACAGCATGGGCGGCCTCGTCGCATTCGAGGTGTGCCGTCAGCTCGCGGCGAGCGGAGCCCCCATGCCTGCAGCGCTGGTCCTCGGAGCGACTGCACCTCCGGGTGTGTTCCCCCCGGTCGAGGACGTGTGCACGCGACTCGGTGTCGACGCCGCGGAGGGGGCCAGGGGATCGAGGATCCGGAACGGTATCGACCGAGCCCGGGCGTACGCCCCGCGGCCCGTCCCCATCGACATCGCCGTGCATGTCGTCTGCGGCCGAGATGACGAAGTCGTGTCTCCCGATGTCATGGAACGGTGGTCCGAGCTGGGGTGTGAGACGCTCGCGATACACGCCATCGACGGAGCCCACATGTTCCACCAGACGGCGCACGAGCAGTTCTCCGAGGTGTTCGTCTCGATCGCCCGAGCCGAATAGAGTTGCCCATCGCAACAGAATTCGTACGCATCAGGGGGTGTGCATGCAGAACGAGGTGACGGGCTTCGCAGCAGAAGCCGAGCAAGCGCAGGGGCGGCGCGCATGGCTCGGGGAGTTTCTCCGCGCTCGACGTGAGGCGCTGCAGCCGGAGGACGTGGGGTTGCCGAGGTCGGGCCGTCGCCGCACCCCGGGGCTGCGGCGCGAAGAAGTTGCCGTGCTGGCGAACGTCGGGGTGAGTTGGTACACGTGGCTCGAACAGGGGCGCGACATCGGCGTCTCGACGGTCGTCGTGGACGCGATCGCGAACGCGCTTCGTCTCGACGGAGCAGATCTGGAGTACTTCTACGAGCTGACAGGGAAGGTGCCGGCGTCACGCCGCGCGGCGGCCGACGACCTCAAGGGTTCGATCGAGCGGACGCTCTCCAGCATCCAGGACATGCCAGCCTATGCAGCAGATCGCTACTGGAACGTGTTCGCCACCAATGAGCTCGCAGCGAAGACGTTCCAGACACAGGTCGGCACCAACTGCCTCATCCGGTACTTCACCGATGAGGAGTACGCGGCGCACTATCCACACCGAGACCTCGCCGCACGGATGATGGTCTCGCAGTTCAGACGTCAGGCGACGGCCTTCGCAACCGACCCGACGTTCGAGTCGATCGCCACCGACCTCGCCGATCGTTCGACGGAGTTCCGCCGCCACTGGGGTCAGCACTCCGTCGGTCAGGAACCCCACGTCGCGACCGTCTTCGACCACCCCCTCGGACGGATGTCCTTCGAGACGGTGGTCCTGACACCCACCGTCGGAGGCGACGACCTGATGCTGTTCCTGTACTCACCGTCACCGGCGACGGCTCCGACGACGAACGCGGTGCTGGAGCAGATCCGGTGACCTCCGGACGCTGGAGCAGCCCGAGCCGCGCTCGCACGATCGTGGTGGGCGACATCCGGGTCACGTCGGTACCCGACGGGCGTATCCAGCTGCACCCAGCACGCTGGTACGGCTCTGCAGAACCGCCGAGGCCGGCAGTCGAAGTGCAGCCGCTCTTGGACTCGGAGGGGTACCTCGTCGCGTCCGTCGGGTCGCTCGTCATCGAGACCGGCAGAAACGTCGTCGCACTGGACACCGGGCTCGGCCCGGTGCACGTTCCCGAAGGCCGAGGGCATCCGGCCATCGGCGCGATGACGGGTGGCACCTTGCCGGAACAGTGGCGCGCGCTCGGTCTGCCGGACCCGACCGAGGTCGTCATCACCCATCTGCACGAAGACCACACCGGATGGTGGAGCAGCGACAGCCGGTTCGGGGCCGTGCTCCGCGAGCTCCCGACCTTCGCTGGGCGCGACGACCTCGACCGAAGCCCGTTGGCGACCTCCTCCGATCGCTGGCAGCCCGCTGACGGCGGGGAACAGATCGCCCCGGGAGTCACCGTCATGGCGCTCCCCGGGCACACCCCGGGCCACCTCGGCCTCCGTGTCGAATCGCGACACGAATCCCTCATCGCGTTCGGCGATGCGCTGCACAGCACGCTGCAGATCCCGGACCCGACAATCAACGCGTTCGTTGAACACGACCCAGCAGGAGCAGTGGCGACCCGAGCGGCCCTGCTCGAGGAGCTGCAGCGCACGAACGCTGTCGCGTACGGCAACCACTTCGGAGACGTCGTCTTCGGACGGGTCGACGCTCGTCAGTGGCGGCCGGTCGGTTGAGTGCACGTGGCGCGTCTGGACGATGCGTCGCTCCGGCGCCGTGACTGGTGGTTCCACTCCCACCATAAGTGGCCTCTGGTCGACCCGTCCGACGCGGTGGATCGTTGCTCTCGCAGACGCCCCTCCTCCACCGACAGGAGACCGAACCCGTGACAACCGACACCATCGAACGCCACGAATCCATCGAGGACCTCCTCGGACCGGCAGCAGGCCGGTTCTTCGGACTCGGATACCGCCTCACCGATCCCAGGCTCCGCAACGCTGATGTCGTCGAGGACGCCGGTACCTGGAGGCTCACCGCCACTGCAGACGCGGTGACCGGCGCCGCGTGGTCGCGGAAGGGCGACGACGAACAGGACCCACACCTCAGCACGACCGACCTGATCGTGCTCGGCATCGCGAGCGCCTACGAACTCCTCGCCCGAGACCTCGACGCCGAAGCGATGACCGCGTGCTCCATCATGAGCGTCGACATCCGAGCACCACGTCGGCCCATCGAAGGCGACCTCGCGGCCCTGCCAGTGACCGGGCATGCGCCCAGGGGTGCCGTCGCCGCAGGAGGGGAGATCCCCGTCGTCGTCGACGTCGCCGGGTTCACGATCGGCATCGTCGTCCTCCGCTCGAGGGTGGTCCCCCCAGTCCCCGGTGGCACGCGCGTCGAGGACCGCCCCGGAGACGGGGTCTACTGCGGCGTGTACCGGAGCCGCTCACCACTCGTCGAGGACGTCGAAGTCGGACCGGACGACGTGCGCGCCAGCGTCACCATCCCAGCCGTCGGACGCCGTCCCGCCGACGAGCTCTGCGGTTTCGAGGCCGCGTTCCAGCCGGGGATCAACCTGGTGGACGCCTTCGTCGCAACGCTGCAGCTCGGCCAGGTCCTGCTCTACCGACTGGACGAGATCGACCGATCGGACAGCGAGACGCTCTGGATGCGACGCACCCTGATCACCGTTCCCGGCCATCCGCACGCGGCTGTCCGAACCGCCACGAGAGTCTCCCTCGCCCGATCTCGCACGCTGCAGCAGGACGGCCGTGAGTGGCGGCTCTGCGACGTCGTCGGAACGTTCGACACCGGCATGCAGGTCAGCTGCTCAGTCGCCCACGTCATCGGTGCGGCATGAGTGTCGACCAGGTGATGGCGAGCGCGACGTCGGCCCTCGGGGCCGGCGCCGAACTCCGAACCACCGTGCTGCAGGGCCTCGGTGGCGCGCTGCCGGTCCGGGTCGTCACCAATGACGACCTCGCCACGACGCTCGACACCACGGACGAGTGGATCACGTCCCGCACCGGCATCAGCGCACGACACAAGGTGGAGCCGGGAACCTCGACCAGCGACCTGGCGGTCGCTGCCGGTCGGCGGGCTCTGGAGAACGCCGGGATCGACTCCGTCGACATGGTCATCGTCGCCACCTCGACCCCGGACCACCGGTGCCCGGCAACGGCCCCCGACGTCACAGCCCGTCTCGGTCTCGGCACGGTCCCCGCCTTCGACCTCGCCGCAGTGTGCTCCGGATTCGTGTACGGACTCGCCCAGGCCGATGCGTTGATCAAGTCGCACGCAGCGGAACGTGTCCTCCTCATCGGGGCAGACACGTTCACGACCCTGGTGGACCCGACCGACCGTGCGAACGCCGTGATCTTCGGCGACGGTGCCGGCGCTGTCGTCCTCGGTACCGCCCGCGACGGTGACGCAGGACGATTCGGCTCGTTCACGCTCGGCTCCGACGGCACCGGAGTCGACCTCATCCGGGTTGAAGCCGGTGGCTCTCGACAGCCGGTCATCGACACGGCGGATCCGGCTGCGTGGTTCACCATGCAGGGGCGAGCCGTGTTCGCAGCTGCGGTCGCCGCGATGGCCGATTCCTGCCGCACAGCACTCGACACCGCAGGATGGGGAGCGGACGACGTCGACCACCTTGTCGCCCACCAAGCGAACCGCCGGATCATGACGATGGTCGCCGCATCAATCGGGGTACCGAGCGACCGCGCCGTCATCCACCTCGACCGGGTCGGGAACACCTCGGCGGCGTCGATCCCCCTCGCCCTCGCCGCCCACGCGGGGCAGATCCGTGCTGGGGAGCGGGTCCTCCTCACCGCATTCGGCGGTGGTGCGACCTGGGGTGCCGGCACGCTCACCTGGCCGACCCTCGAGGCCCCCGTCATCGACCTGATCTGACCACCTCGTTCCGCCGATTCACGCTCCACAAACACCACCAGGACCATCCCGACAACCGCCCAGAGAGGGCCCGTCATGACCGCACCCGTCCCGTCCGCCGAGAACCTCGTCGAACTCATCCGCACGAGCGTCGAGGAGCTTTCCCACCTCGACGGCGTCGACAAGTCCTTCGACGAACTCGACCTCGACTCACTGTCGATGGTCGAGATCGCGACCATCGTCGGGCAGACGTACGGCGTCCAGCTCGGCGAAGACGAAGTCGTCGAAGCCGGTGACTTCATCACGCTCACGGCGCTCCTGCACGAGCGGGTCTCCGCGTAGCGCGGGAGCCGGGCGCTCTCGGACGCGGCGTGGGCCGACCCACCTGACCGCCACGCGCCTCCAGGCCGTCGAGCCCGCCCGCTGATCGCTTAGCGGAATCTGGGAGCGCCGTCGGCACGCTACCGGGATGGAACCGATGCGGCACGTCCGCCGCCTGCAGCGCGCCGCGCAGGCGGAGGTCGGTGCGTTCTGGCGGTCCCGCCCCGTCGATCCGGAGGTCGTCCTCTACGAGTCGTTCGCGGGCAACGGCGCCGCCTGCAACCCGGAGGCGATCTGGCGGGAGCTCCTCGCCGCCGACGACCTCCGGCACCTCCGCCACGTCTGGGCGCTCGACGCTGCGGCACTCCGCTCGACCGGGCCCGCGCTCCGCCGAGCGCCGCGGACGACCGTGGTCCTGCGCGGGTCGACCGCGTACCTGCGGCACCTGTCGACGGCCGGCACGCTGATCAACAACGCCACGTTCCCGCCCTCGTTCTCCCGCCGACCCGGCCAGCGCTACCTCAACACCTGGCACGGGACCCCGTTGAAGCGGATGGGCTTCGACGAACCCGACGGAGCGACCGCGTCCGCGAACACGATCCGGAACTTCCTGCAGGCCACGCACCTGCTCTCCCAGAGCCCGTGGATGACGGAGCGGATGTACGAAGGCGCCTACCGGCTGGGCGGGATCGCCACGGCGGAGGTCCTGGAGGTCGGGTACCCGCGGGTGGACCGTCAGACCACGCCGGACGACATCCGGCTCCGTCGTCGTCTCCGCCGAGCCGGGGTGCGGATCGGCGAAGAGCCGATCGTGCTCTACGCGCCGACGTGGCGGGGCGAGCGCTTCGCCGACCCCGAGGACACGTCCGCCGAGATGGTGGCGCTCGTCGACCACATCGAGGCGTTCCTGCGCCGACGGGGCATCGCGGGGACGGTCCTGGTGAAGCCGCACCAGATCGTCGCGGGGCGTGCGCGACGGGAGCCCCGGCTGGCGGACCGGCTCGTCCCCGAGGACGTCCCGGTGAACCTCCTGCTGGGGGAGGCGTCGGTGCTGGTGTCCGACTACTCGTCGATCGTGGTCGACTGGCTCGCGACCGGGAAGCCGGTCGTGTTCGCGGCCGAGCACGACCAGGAGTACGAGACGACGCGCGGGCTCTACCTGTCCGACGGGTGGCCCGGTCCCCGCTGCACGACGGGGACCGAGGTCGCAGCGGCCGTCGCCGATGCCCTGCGCGAGGGCGTACCGGCTGCGTACCGCGCCGCGTACACGCAGTTGCAGCACCGTCTCGTCCCGCTCGACGACGGCCACGCGGCGCACCGCGTGGTCGACGTCCTGTTCCGCGGTCAGGAGCCCGTGCGGGGCAGGACCAGGACGCTCGCGGGTGACGGGCGGCCGAAGGTGCTGATCCACGTCGGCGCGTTGCGCTCGAACGGCATCACCAGCGCAGCCGTCAACCTCCTGCCCCGGCTGCTCGACGCCGGGGTCGACGTCACCGTGACACACAACCAGACGACCAGGGGCCCGGGCGTGCTGAACCGCGCGCGGATCGACCCGCGGGCGCGCCAGGTGCAGCGGGTCGGCGGGATGAACGGGTCGAAGCTGCTGCACCTGCACCGCCGCATCACGGAGCGGCGGGCGTCGAGCACGGCACACGCCACCTCCCCGGGACTGCGCGCGCTCTGGGACGCGGAGTGGCGTCGCTGTTTCGGCGACGCCCACTTCGACGCCGTGGTGGACTTCAGCGGGTACGGGCCGTTCTGGGCGGAGTTGCTCCTGCACGCCCCCGGACCCGTCCGCCGGTCGATCTGGTTGCACAACGACATGCGCGCCGAGTTCGACCGCGAAGTCGACGGGAAGGCCAGGATGCGCCGCTCCCTGCGGTTCGTGGCCGGTCTGTACCCGCAGTACGATCGCGCCGTGTCCGTGTCGTCGACGCTCTCCGCCCACAACGAGCGGACCCTCCGCGACATCGCCCCGGCGACGTACGTCTCGGTGCCGAACGCGATCGACGCCGAGCGGATCCGCGCGATGGCGCTGCTCCCCGTCGAGCCGGCGCCGTGGCGGGCGTCGTTGCTCGACCGCACCGACGGGAGTGCCTGGTTCGTGACGGTCGGGCGGCTCTCGCCCGAGAAGAACCACGCCCGGCTCCTGCGCGCCTTCGCCTCGGTGCATGCCGAGCAGCGGCACACCCGGCTGCTCGTCGTCGGCGGCGGGTACCTCCTGCCGGAGCTCCGGACGCTCGCGGCGACGCTCGGCCTCGGCGACGCGGTGGTGTTCACCGACGCGCTCGAGAACCCGTTCCCGCTCGTCGCCGCCGCGGACTGTCTCGTGGTCTCGAGCGACCACGAGGGCCAGCCGATGGTGATCCTCGAGGCGGCGGTCCTCGGGAAGCCGGTCGTCTCCACGGGGTTCGCGGCGGTCGCCGACGCACTGCCGGACGGTGGCGGCGTACACGTCCCCCCGCTCTCGGACGACGGGCTGGCCGACGGGCTGCGAGCCTTCCTCGCCGGCGAGGTCCCGCCGGCGACCATCGACGTCGACGCGTACGGCTCCGCCGTCACGGACGCGTTCCTGCGCACGGTGCTGCCGACGGCGCCGGAGCTCCCGGAGCCACCGGTGCCGGTGGCGCCGGACCAGCGACGGCGGGGGACGCCGTGACCCTCCGGTCCCGGCTCACCGGGAAACTCGTGCGGACGGGCCGTCGTGTCCGTCGGCGGTGGTCGGCCGAGGTCCGCGCCTTCTGGTCGGCGCGACCGGTCGACCCCGAGCTCGTGCTGTACGAGTCCTTCAACGGCAACGGTGTCCTGGACAGCCCCGAGGCGGTGTTCCGGGCGCTGCTCGACGATCCGCGACACCGGTCGAAGCGGCACGTCTGGTCGCTCTCCCGGGAGAACGACAACCGCGCGATCCGTGCGGAGTTCGCCGCGCACCCACGCGTCCGCTTCGTCGCGCCGGGGTCGGCCGGCTACCTCCGCGCGCAGACCACGGCCGGCTGGCTCGTCAGCAACGCGACCTTCGACCGCCAGTTCGACAAGCGTCCCGGGCAGGTCTCCGTCAACACGTGGCACGGCACGCCGCTGAAGCACATGGGGTTCGACATCGGCGACCCGGCGTACCGGGTCGCGAACGTCCTCCGGAACTTCCTGCACGCCGACGTGCTCGTGACGCCGAACGACCACACGACCGAGGCCCTCTACCGTCGGGCACACCGGCTCGACGGCATCCTGGAGCGGCCGGTGCTGCCCACCGGGCTCCCGCGCATCGATCGGGAGTTCCTCGACGATGCGGGCCGTGCGGCGGTGCGAGCGCGGCTGGAGGCCGGAGGACTCGCGGTCGGCGACCGACGCATCGTGCTGTGGGCGCCGACCTGGCGCGGCTCCTCGTTCGTCCGTCCCGACGACGACGCCGACGTCCTGTTGGCGCAGCTCCGGCAGATCCGCGACGGACTGGACCCGGAGCGGTTCGTGGTCCTGTTGAAGACCCACCAGGTGGTGCACCGCGCCGCCGCACGCAGACCAGCTGCGGCCGGCGTGCTCGTGCCGAACGACATCCCGACGAACCTGCTGCTCGGGGTCGTCGACACGCTCGTCACGGACTACTCGAGCATCTTCTTCGACTTCCTCCCCCTCGAGCGTCCCGTCGTGTTCTTCACGCCGGACCTTGACGAGTACGCGAGCTACCGGGGACTCTCGATCCCCACCAGCGAATGGCCGGGGGCGCTGTGCACGTCACCGGAGCGTGTGGCTGCGGCGATCACCGCTCCGGAGGATGCGGAGGTCGCCGAGCGGGCCGCGACCATGCGCGCGCGGATGAACCCGTACGACGACGGTCACGCGACCGAACGCCTCGTCGAGGCGGTGTTCCGGGGGACGGCCGCGACACCCCGACCACCGCACCCGTCGCCGTCCCCGTCCGTCTTGGTCGTCGTCCCGGCCGCTGCCGGCCGTGCGGTGGTCGAGGAGGTCGTGCGGGGCCTCGACCGCCTCGACCTCGACGCGAACGACGTGTCCGTGCTGCTCTCGGACACGCGCTCCGGCTGGTACCTCGACGCGCAGCGGCGACTCGATCCGCGCATCCGGCAGCTCGTCCGACAGGGCACCAGGAACGGCTCGACACTCCCGGCGTGGCTGCGGCGACCGATCGGCTCGGCGGCACCGTCGAGTCGCTCGGAGTGGCACCGGCTCCTCGCCGACACGTCGTTCGACGTCGTCGTCGACGCCTGCGGCGGGGCGGCCTTCTGGGGAGACCTCGTCGGCTCCGCTCCGGCGCGCGCTCGCGTCGGATGGGACGGCCAGGACACCCCACGGCAGATCGAGCGTGTGCTGGCCGTCGTTCGGGCCGCCTCGTGAGGGCCCTCGCGACGGCCCGGCGGAGCTGGCTCCTGCCGTCGCTGCTGGGCGTCGTCACGGTGCTCGTCGCGGCCACCGGATCGTGGATCCCGTCACTGTGGGGCGACGAGGGCACGAGCGTGCTGTCGGCCCAGCGTCCGTGGGCGAGCCTGTTCCGGATGACCCAGCACGTCGATGCGGTCCACGGCGTCTACTACGCCGGCCTGCACCTCTGGGTCGACGTCTTCGGCACCAGCGCGTTCTCGGTGCGGTTCCCGTCCGCGGTCGCCGCCGGTGCCGCGACCGCGGCGGTGGTGCTGATCGCCCGGGAGCTCGCCGACAGCCGCCTGGCACTCCTCGCCGGCATCGTGTGCTGCACGCTCCCGCGGATCACCTACGCCGGGGAGGAGGCCCGCTCCTACGCGTTCAGCGCCGCGCTCGCCGGGTGGACGCTGCTCGTGCTCGTCCGCCTCCTGACCGGCCGAGCCCAGGGCCGCCGGTGGTGGGTCGTGTACGCCGGGCTGCTCACGGTCAGCATCTGGCTGTTCCTGTTCTCCGTGCTGTTGCTCCCCGTACACCTCGTCGTCGTCGCCGTCGCACGTCCCGATCGGCGGTTCGTCCGGCGATGGGTCGCAGCCGTGCTGAGCGTCGTCGTGCTGATCGTCCCGATCGCCGTCGCCGGAGCGTCGGAGAGCGGTCAGATCGCGTTCCTCGCGCACCGCACGACCGTGACGTTCCGCTCGCTGACCGTCGGCCTCTGGTTCAGCAGCACCTCGTACGCGGTCCTCGCCTGGGCGCTCATCGTGGTCGCCCTCGTCGGCTGGGGGATCGGCCGGGGGACCGGGCGGGGGATCGGCCGGGGGATTGGCGCGCTGCCGAGCGGTCGTGTGGCCGGAGCTGCGCCGGCGGTGGTGGGCCAGCCGGCCTCGCGGACGCTCCCACCGGTCTCGTTGACGGTCCTGGCGGCGTCGTGGCTCCTCGTCCCCGTCACGGTGCTGGTGCTCGCCGACCTGGTGCACCCGGTGTTCTCCGGCCGGTACCTGACGTCCTCGGCGCCGGCGGCCGCGATCCTCGTCGCGCTCGGCATCGAACGCATCGGGGCGGTCGTCCGGCGCCCGGTCGTCGTCGCAGCGATCGGCGCGGTGCTCGTGACGGCGGTCGCTGCGCCGGTGTGGGCGCAACAGCGCGGGCCGTACGCGAAGAACGACAGCGACTGGGCGGAGATCAGCGCGACGATCGGCGCACACGCCCGGTCGGGTGACGCCGTCGTGTTCGACGAGTCGACCCGGCCGTCCCGGGATCCCCGGCTCGCGCTGCACACCTACCCCGACGGGTTCCGTTCCGTGCGGGACGTCACGCTCGAGACCCCCTACCCGGAGCGGGACACGTGGCGCGACGCGGCGTACACGCCGGCCCGAGCAGCGGCACTGGGACGGTTCGACGGGGTCGACCGGGTGTGGTTGGTCGAGTACGCGATCGACGGCCGCGCCGACGACTACGGTGTGGCCGACCTCGAGCGGCTCGGCTACCGCGCCGTCCGGACGTTCCCGGAACACCGGAGCACGATCACGGAATACCGGCGCGCCCGGTGAGCGGGTGCCTCCGGTTCGCGGGCACCTCCGGTGAGCGGTCGACTCCGGTTCGCGCGCGTCTCCGGTGAGTCGGCGCCCCGGCGAGCCGGCAGCGGTCGCCCGATCAGGACCCGAGCCCGTCGTCGCGGATGCCGAACAGCCCGTGGCCGTGCTCGACGAGGACCTCGTAGGCGGTACTGGGATCGGCCGGCGCGGCGGTGCCCGGTTCGAACTTGCCGAGCAGGACCGACAGCAGGTCGGAGCTCGGAGCCGCGGCGGGTCGAGCGGAGCGCGGGAGTCGCGTCGGGGGACGTGGGACCCGCGGTGCCGCGACCACCGGCCACGAACCGGCGTGGCGCGGGGTGGTCCGGTTCGCGGCCCCGAACACCGGCGCCGATGCCTGGTCGCGGTCGGTCAGCGCCGGCAGCCCGTGCACGCCGTTCAGCGTGGCGATGACGGAACAGTGGTCGACCGGGGTGTTCACCACGGTGCGCGGGTCGGTCCAGGCCGACACGACGATCGTCGGGACGCGCACGCCGAGTCGGTCGAAGCGGAACCCGTCCTCGCCGGCGGGCGCACGGTCGTCGGGTGGGACGGCCCGGGGCGGCGGGACGTGGTCGTACATCCCGCCGTGCTCGTCGAAGGTGATCAGCAGGGTCGTGTTGAGCGGGTTGGACCCGCCCGGACGGCCGCCGTCGCGGATCGCGGAGTAGACCTCGGCGACGAGTGCCTCGGCGGCGAGCATGTCCGCGACGGCCTTGCTGTACCGTCCGGGCCGGGGTGTGTCGGACGACGCGGGTGGGTGCATGCTGTTGCGGTCGTACACCATGCGCGGCTCGATGAACGCGTACGCGGGGAGGTCGCCGGTCCGGGCATCGGCGCGGAACTGCTCCATGCTCCGGAAGTTGCTCTGCCAGTACTGCTGGATCGACGGGGCGGCGAGGATCCCGGTCAGGGAGACCACCTGGGACGCGTCGTAGTAGACCCGCCACGGGACGCCGGCGTCCTGGAGCGTGTTGAACACCGTGGGGACGGCGGGCGCGTCCAACCACTTCCGGAAGCCGCCGCCCCCGGCGTTCGACATGAACCCGTTCGACGTCGCGGCGTGGAAGAACGCGCGGTTCGGCCAGGTGTCGGACGGCACCGCGGAGAACCAGTGGTCGAACACACCGAACCGTTCGGCGAGCGTGGAGAGGACGGGCAGTGCCTCCGGACCGAAGCCCCCCATGACCTGCGCGTACTCCGCGGGGTCCGGATCGCGGCCGAGTGCGCTGCGCAGGTGCGCCTCATAGTCGGCCACGAAGCCGTCCATGGTGGGGGCGCCGTCCTGGTCGTCCGCACCCCACAGCTGCCGGAGCGTGTGGTGGTAGCCCTCGCCGGGGTTCACGGTCGGACTGACCAGCACGTCCTCCGGCGTGCCGCTGAACCGGTGGGCGGGAACGGGCAGACCGGACAGTGACGGGTTCGTGCACCAACGCCCGGCGAGTCCCTCGAACCGTTGTCCGGCGCGGGGCCGGTCCGTCGGGTAGAGCCAGCCGAGGACCTGGTCGAACGATCGGTTCTCCATCATCAGCACGACGATGTGCTCGAACGCGGCGCTCGGGCGGACCGCTCGTGTGACACGCCCTTCGTGCGCGCGGAGCGCCGGCACGCTCGGCGACGTGCCGCCGGAGTCCAGTGCGGCTGCCGTGCCGGCGAACAGACCGGCCGCCAGCACCTGACGGCGGGTCAGGGTGCGGGTACGCGGCTGCCGGTCCATGCGCGGTCGATCAGGTGGCGGAGCCCGCGAACCGTCGGCGCGTGTGCGCGGCGTTGACCCAGGCGACGGCGATGGCGATCGCGGCCAGGAGGAGTCCGCTCACCAGACCGGTCCCGACGTCCAGACCGCCGCGGCCACCGGGGACGGAGACGTAGTCGGCGAACGACGCTCCGATCGGGCGGGTGAGGACGTAGGCGGTCCAGAACGCCGACACAGGACCGAGCACGCCGCTCCGCCGGGCGAGGACGACGAGGAGCATGAGGACGGTGAAGACGATCCCGCCGCCGAGGTAGCCGAGGTGCAGGCTGCTCGCTGCGAGGTCACCGGCGGCGGTCCCCATCGCGAACGTGGCGATGACGGCCGCCCAGTAGAACAGCTGCCGGCGGGTGCTCGTGATCGTGTGGACGTCCACGGTGCCCTCGGTGCGTCGCCACGCAACGAACACGGCGACCAGGGCGGCGAGGAACACCGGCGTCGACACCGCGTACGGCACGCCGAGGGCGACGTGGGTGACGTCGGCGACCATGGTCCCGAACACCCCCACCATCGAGACGGCACCCCAGTAGCGCCAGGGACGGTACCGGTCGGCGCGCAGCTGCAGGACGAGGACGACGACGAAGAGGACCGCCGTGACGAGGACGGTCGGCACCGGGTCGAAGCGGGTGACGAGGAAGTCGGACAGCGCCTCGCCCATGCCGGTGGTCAGGATCTTGATCGTCCAGAACGACGCCGAGGGGTCGGGCACCCGGTTCCGGTCGGCGCCGGCGGTGCTCATCGCTCCTCCCGCGCGGCGGCGCGCGGCTGGTCCGACGGGGCGGCGGCGCGCGGCTGATCGGACGCCGCGCCGCTCCGTTTGGCGACGTGCCGACGGCGCAGGGCGCCCAGGACGATGGGCAGGACCGAGACGACCACGATGACGATCATCAGCACGTCGATGTTGTGCGCGATCAGCGGGATCCCGCCGAGCAGCACGCCGACGACGGTCAGCCCGACCGCCCACGAGACCGCGCCGATGAGGTTGAACAGCAGGAACCGGCGGTAGTGCATCTGCGCCGTGCCGGCGGCGAGCGGGACGTAGGTGCGCACGATGGGGACGAACCGCCCGAGGACCAGGCTGAGGCCGCCCCACCTGGTGAAGAACGCCTCCGCTTCGTCCAGGCGCGCGGTGGTGAGGACCCGCGCGTCGTCCCGGAACAGCCGACGGCCGAAGCGCTTCCCGAGCCAGTACCCGACCTGGTCCCCGGCGACGGCCGCGATCGACGCGACGACGGCGACCTGCCACGGCGCGACGCCGAGGCCGCCGCTGATGATCGCGGCGGTCACGAGCAGGGAGTCGCCGGGCAGGAACGGGAAGAGGACCCCGGACTCGATGAAGATCAGGACCGCGATGCCGGCGAGGACGTACGGGCCGAAGGCGTGCAGCACGGAGGCGGCGTCGAAGATGCTCACGGCGAGCGGGACGGTGGAGAGCAAGTGCGGTCCTTCCAGGACGGATCCGGCCGGCCGCACCGGGGACGGGCGGTCGGCGCGGAGGGCGGTCAGACGGTCAGTCGGGTGCGGTGCGCGGATTCGTCACGGCGGACCCGGACCACGAGCCAGCCGATGATCGCCGTGATGACGGCGAGGAACACGACGCTCGTGGTGATGGTGCCGACGCCGAGACCACCGTCCTTGGTCGACGCGGACAGCAGGTCACCCGTGGACGCGCCGAGCGGGCGCGTGAGGATGTAGGCGATCCAGAAGCAGACCACCGGACCACGGCGGCCGACGAACCAGACGGCGGCGGTGAGGGCGATCGCCCCGGCGAAGAGGAGCAGCGAGGGGAAGTACCCGAGCCCCGTCTGCTCGGCGACGAGGTCGCCAGCGGCGGTGCCGAGGGCGAAGGTGCAGAGGATCGCGAGCCAGTAGAAGGCCTCGCGGCGGACCGTGTCGATGCTGTGGATCGACAGGGTCCTCTCGACGCGGTACCAGACGGCGAACACGGCCAGCAGCGCGACCCCGAACACCGTCGTGCTGACGACGAGGGGGACGCCGAGACCGTCGGTCAGGTTGTCCGTCACGCACGTGCCGACGATGCTGATCAGCACCACGGTGATCCAGTACAGCGGCGGACGGTACGCACGGGCGCGGAACTGCAGGACGAGGAACACCACGAGTGCGACCGCCATGAGGAGGGTCGTCAGCGGCAGGCCGAGTCCCACGGTGTCGCTGAGCAGGTCGGCCGCGGTCTCCCCGACCGTGGTCGCGAGGACCTTGATGATCCAGAACGACGCGGTGGGGTCCGGGACCTTGTTCGCTCGGGTCCGTGGTCGCAGGGTCGCTGCGGGCGAGTGGGACATGACGTTCTCCTCGTCGGACGGGCCGTGCCGCGGATGCCGGCAGCGGTGATGTCACGACGCTAGGAAGCCGGCCGCAAGACTCCACTAAGAATCGTCGGCACGGTGGCGCGTGCGGCAGGATCGGTGTCGAGACAGCGTCGACGGAGCACAGCTCGTCGTGGTCCGACCCGCTGCCCGGAGAGGAGTGTGCTGGTGTCGCGGTTCCGAACAGCGGTCGTCGACGCGGCCGCCAGGTGGTCCTTCCGGGACGGCCACGACCACGATCCGGACCGGTTGGCGTACCGACGCTCGGTCATCGGGATCGGGTTGCGGGTGGCCGTCGTCTCGGCGGCGCTCGTGATCGGGATCATCGCGCTCGTGGTCGCCTACGTCCTGTGGCAGCTCACCCCGGGCCAGGTGCACGAGACGCCCGGCCCGTCGGACGTCCACATCTCCCTCGACACCGTCGACCTCAGCATCGCGGTGCTCGGCGTCGGCGGCCTCTCCATCGTCTTCGCGGGTGTCGCCGCCTGGTTGATCGCCCGCCGCGCGGTCCGGCCGATCGCGGAGGCCTCCCGGATGCAGCGCACGTTCGTCGCCGACGCCAGTCACGAGCTCCGCACCCCGCTGACGGTGCTGCACGCGCGCGTCCAGCAGCTGCAGATGCTCACACCGGCCGAGGACCCGCGCTCCGACGTGGTCGCCGAGCTGCGGCACGACACCCGCGTGTTGATCGACATCGTCAACGACCTCCTCGAGGCGGCGGCGGGCGCCGCCGAGCACCGGGGGACCGCCGCACTCGCCGCGACGATGCACGCCGTCGAGCGGGACATGGCGGTGCTCGCCGGCGCGCGCGGTGTGCAGCTCACCGTCACGCCGCCGGCCGACGCCGAGCTGCAGGTCGCGGTCTCCGCGACGCAGCTGCACCGGTGCCTCACGGCGCTCGTCGACAACGCCGTCGGCCACACCCAGCCGGACGGACACGTCGGCGTCACCGTGCAGACCGCGGGTTCCGCGGTGACGATCCGGATCACCGACGACGGTCCCGGGATCTCCGGCATCGCACCGTCCCGCGTGTTCGACCGCTTCGCGCACGGCACCCCGCGGGACCCGGGCGCGGTCGGCACCCGCACCGGGTACGGCATCGGCCTGGCGCTGGTCCGGGACGTCGCGGTCCGGGCCGGGGGCGACATCACCGTGGAACGAACCGGCGACGAGGGGACCGTGTTCGCCCTGCGGCTCCCGCTCGCGACGCCACGACCCCGGAACGACGCACGATGACGCCGCGACCACGGAACGACGCGGGATGACGCCGCGACCTCGGAACGACGCACGATGACGCCACGACCGCGGAAGGACACCCGATGACACCACGACTGCTCCTCGTCGAGGACGACCCCCGACTCGGCCCGCTCGTCGCCGACGTGCTCTCCTCGCAGTGGGACGTCACCCTCGCCGTGACGGGGGAGGACGCCCTCGAGGTCGCCGTGGCGCGGTACTTCGACGTGATGGTCGTCGACCGGCGTCTGCCCGGGATCGACGGCACGGAGGTGGTCGCCGCGCTCCGCTCGCGCCGGATCAGCACGCCGGTCCTGATGCTGACCGCACTCGGCGAGGTGCGCGACCGCGTGTCGGGACTGGATGCGGGGGCGAACGACTACCTCACGAAGCCGTTCGACTTCGACGAGCTCTCCGCGCGCCTCCGTGCACTCACCCGCGACTACTCGGGGACGGAGACCGGTGTCGAGATCGGCGGGTGGATGTTCTACCCGGACGACAGCAGCATCACCTCGCCGTACACGGGTCGCGTGATGCTGACCGAGAAGGAGACCGCGCTGCTGCGGATGCTCGCCAGCGACCCGGCCCGGGCGTTCACACGGCAGCACCTGCTGTCCGCGGTCTTCGACCACGGTGAGCAGCTCGGCACCGTGGACACCTACGTGCACTACCTGCGCCGGAAGACGGACCGCGACATGGTGACGACCATCCGCGGCGTCGGGTACCGCTTGGGGACCCCCGCCTGACCTCCGGTGCGGCCGTCACTCCGCGTCGGTCAACGCCCCGTTCTCCACCTCGGTGGCGGCCGCGAGCAACGCCGCGGTCACCGAGCCACCCATCACCAGGACGACGACGGCCGCTCCCGCGACCACGAGCCACACGCTCATCGGAACCACCTCCGCGACCACCATCCGGCGCGTGCTCCAAGGAACGACCCAGACGGCGAAGTTTCGTCGGATGTGGAATCCCGGCGAATGCCGTTCGCTCGTTATGTATATTCGGATGCATGCCAGTGCCGAAGCCCTCAGTCGATGCCCCCGCCCGGAAGCTCCTGCGCGATGTGGTCTACGACCGCATCCGCACCGAGATCCTCGGCGGGCAGTTCGAGGCGGGGGAGCGTCTGAGCGACGAGACCCTGATCGAGTGGCTTGGTGTCTCGCGCACCCCGATCCGGGAGGCCCTCGGACGGCTCGCCGCCGACGGCCTCGTCGAGATGGAGCCGAACCGGTTCACCCAGGTCCCGGAGCGCTCGCCCGCGGCCTACGCCCGGGCCGCGGAGTACATGCACATGATCCGCCGGTTCGTCCTGGAGCACCTCGATCGCGCGCCCGAGGCGGAGCTCCGCCGGATCCGCTCCGCGATGGAGCAGCTGGTCCCACGGCTGCGGGACCACGACCGGACCGCCCAGGTCGAGTTCAACGAGCAGTTCGGTGCCCTCGCTGCGCTGGTCGACAACCCGCTCATCACGGAGGCGGAGGAGCGCGTCCGCGGGCAGGCGCAGTTCCACCTGCAGCACGAGGACTCCGAGATCCACTGGGAGAACATCCTCGCCCACGCCGAGGCGCTGGTCGGCACGGAACCCGGCGCCGCGGCAGCCTGAGGGCCGCACCGCAGCCGCTCGGACCCGCCGGTACGCTCGGGGGATGCGCCAGCACCCGCCGTACCGCGCCGACGTCGTCGGCAGCTTCCTCCGCCCCGCGCCCGTCAAGGCGGCGCGTGCCGCGCTCGCCGAGGGTCGCATCGACGCCGCCGACCTCCGTGCGGTCGAGGACGACGCGATCCGTGCGCTGATGGACGCGCAGCAGGCGGCGGGCCTCGGGCTCGCCACCGATGGTGAGGCCCGCCGCGCCTGGTGGCACCTCGACTTCTGGGGCGGCCTGTCCGGAGTGGACGTCGTCGAGCTCGACCACGGCATCGCCTTCCAGGGCGTCAACACCACGCCGAAGGGCATGCGCGTCACCGGCCCGGTGTCGTTCCCCGCCGACCACCCGTTCGTCGCCGACGCCGCGTTCGTCGTCGCCGAGGCCGCAGCCAGGGGGCTCACCGCGAAGTTCACGATCCCGTCACCGACGGTGTTCGACTTCCGCCTCGACGCCGACCAGATCCGGACGGCTCACTACGCCGACCGCGACGCCATCACCGAGGACCTCGTGCAGGCCTACCGCGACGCGATCGCCGCCCTGTACGCCGCCGGCGTCCGGTACCTGCAGCTCGACGACACCGCGTGGGCGTACGCCTGTTCGGACGTCGAGATGGCGAAGGCACGCGAGCGGGGGATCGACACCGACGGGATCGCGGAGCGGTTCGCATCCATCGTCCGGCGGGTGCTCGACGGCCGGCCCGACGACCTCGTCGTCACCACGCACGTGTGCCGCGGCAACTTCCGGTCCACGTGGATCGCGTCCGGTGGGTACGAGCCCGTTGCCGAGCAGCTCCTCGGCAACACCGGCTACGACGGTTTCTTCCTCGAGTACGACAGTGACCGCGCCGGTGGGTTCGAGCCGCTCCGGTTCCTCCCCGAGGGCGACCAGGTCGTTGTGCTCGGCCTCGTCACCTCGAAGACCGGCGCGCTCGAGGACCCTGCGGTCGTCGAGCAGCGCATCCGGGACGCGGCGCAGTACGCGCCGCTCCGGCAGCTCGCGCTCAGCCCGCAGTGCGGCTTCGCCTCCACGGAGGAGGGCAACGTCCTGACCGAGGACGAGCAGTGGGCGAAGGTCCGCAGCGTGGTCGCCATCGCGGACCGCGTCTGGCAGTAGACGGTCACCGAACGGACGGACGGGAGGCGCGGTGCCAGCCGGCACCGCGCCTCCCGTCCGTCGGGTGCTCAGAGACCGACCGCGGTCGCGGCCTGCTCGGCCTGCGGCTGCGTGAACTGGTTGCCCGCGGAGGACGTGAGCTGCTCGATCAGGCTGGAACGGGAGAAGCCCATCCCGGAGTCCATGTAGCCCTTCGCCGCGTCCACGGCCTGCGCGTTCCAGTCCGCACCCGCGTGGGCGACCGCGTACTGCGCCTGCTCGGCCGTGAACTGGTTCCCCGCGCTCGAGGTGAGCTGGCCGGTCAGGCTGGCCTCGGAGAACCCCATCCCCGACGTGAGGTACCCCTTCGCCGCGGCGAGGGCCTGGGCGTTCCAGTCGGCGCCGGAGTGGTCGATGGCCCACTGCGCGTCCGCCTGCGCGAAGCCGTTGCCCGCGGAGGACGTGAGCTGCTGGAGCAGGCTCGCGGCCGAGAACCCCATGCCCGAGTCGAGGTAGCCCTTCGCGGCGGCTGCCGCCTGGAGCTGACCGACGGTGCCCTTGGGTGCGGCCGGCTTCGCGGCGGCCTCCGTCTCCGTCGTGGCCTTCGTGGCGTCCTGCTCCGACGCCGCGGCCGGAGCTGCGGTCGTCCCAGCGGTCGCCGGTGCTGCGGTCTCATCCGCCGACCCGCTGTAGACGCCGGTGAAGACGCATCCCAGGACGATCGCGACACCGCCCACGACGGCGCCGGCGACGGACCGGCGGCTCTTGCGTCGGATCCCGACGATGCCGAGCACGAGCGCGAGGGCGCCGAGGAAGATGCCGAAGCCACCGGTGTGCGGGATGAGGGCGAAGACGATGCCGATGACGCCGAGCCAGATCGCTGCCGTCCCGAGTCGACCCCTCGGTCGGGGTGCCGGTTCTGCGACGGCTGGTTCGTGGGCGGCCGGGAGGGTGTCGGACATGTCGGGTTCTCCGTGATCTGAGGAAGAGCAAAGGCACAGCGACGGTACAACCAGAGCGACCCTCAGGAATCCACGGAACGCGGGCTGTGGCCGACGATGCGCGGAGCCGCAAGGAGATGGCGGCGTGCACGCGCCCCGAACTGGGGGCAGTGCGCCAGTGCCGGTGCCCGCCGCGTGGGCACGGTAGCGTCGACGACGGCCTGTCCCCGATCCGGATCGAGCAACGATGCCTGACGTCCACCACCCCGCCGACGACCGCTACGAGCAGCTCCCGTACCAGCGCACGGGGAGGAGCGGTCTGCTGCTGCCGCGCATCTCCCTCGGGCTGTGGAACAACTTCGGCACCGACCGTCCGCTCACGACGCAGCGCGACATCGTGCTGCACGCGTTCGACCGCGGCGTCACCCACTTCGACCTCGCGAACAACTACGGTCCGCCGCCCGGCGCCGCCGAGGAGCAGTTCGGTCGCATCCTCGAGTCGGACCTCCGCCCGTTCCGCGACGAGCTCGTGGTGTCGACGAAGGCCGGCTACGACATGTGGCCAGGACCGTACGGCAACTGGGGCTCCCGGAAGTACATGCTCGCGTCGCTCGACCAGTCACTCGGCCGCCTCGGACTGGAGTACGTCGACGTCTTCTACTCGCACCGCCCCGATCCCGAGACGCCCATCGAGGAGACCGTCAGCGCCCTCGTGACCGCGGTCCGCTCGGGGAAGGCCCTGTACGCCGGCATCTCGAACTACGACCCCGCGCAGACGGCCGCCGCCGCGGAGGCCCTCGCCGCCGAGAACATCCACCTGCTCATCCACCAGCCGCGCTACAACATGTTCGACCGGGTCCCCGAGGACGGGCTCTTCGACGAGCTGCTCCGACTCGGCACCGGGGCGATCGTGTTCTCCCCGCTGGCCGGCGGGCTGCTGACCGACCGGTACCTCGACGGCTCGGTGCCGGTCGGGTCGCGTGCGGCCGAGGGGCGCTGGTTCGGCGCGGACCGGATCGACGACGAGTACCTCGCGACGGCGCGGGCGCTGAACGACATCGCCGCGGCGCGCGGACAGACGCTCGCGCAGCTCGCGATCATGTGGGTGCTCCGGCAGCCGGCGGTCACGTCCGCGCTGGTCGGCGCGTCGAGCGTCCGGCAGCTGGACGGCACGCTCGACGCGCTCGCGGGTGCTCCGCTGTCCGACGACGAGCTGGCCGCGATCGACGCGCTGGTCCCGCGGGGCTGAACCCGGCCCACGACGGACGGGAGGGACGCTGCAGGCTGGCACCGCGCCTCCCGTCCGGATCCCGGTCGCGCGGGCCAGGATGGTCCGCATGACGGACGACGCCGAGATGGTCCACCCGGAGATCCCGCCGAGCGGAGACGGGTGCGTCGAGTGCGACGCGACCGGTTCGTGGTGGGTGCACCTGCGACGGTGCGCCGCTTGCGGCCACGTCGGGTGCTGCGACGACTCGCTGGGCACCCACGCGACCCGGCACTGGGAGGAGACCGGGCACGCGGTCATCCAGAGCTACGAACCCGGTGAGACCTGGTCGTGGGACTACCGGGACGACTCGCGGTTCGAGGGGCTGGAGCTCGCGGCACCGACCAGCCACCCCGTGACGCAGGCAGTCCCCGGGCCGGCGGAACGCCTTCCCGGGGACTGGTTGGAACTGCTCGGCGGATCGCGCTGACCGGAGCGGTCAGTGTGATCCGGCCGGCGACTCAGACGGCCGCGGTCGCCTCGTCGCGGTGCGGGAGCTTCCAGCCCGGGCGCACGAAGTGGCAGGTGTACCCGGCGGGGTACTTCTCCAGGTAGTCCTGGTGCTCCTCCTCGGCCTCCCAGAAGTCGCCGGCGGGCTCGACCTCGGTGACGACCTTGCCGGGCCAGATGCCCGAGGCGTCCACGTCGGCGATGGTGTCGCGGGCGACCCGCTCCTGCTCGGGCGACGTGAAGAAGATCGCCGACCGGTAGCTCCGGCCGACGTCGTTGCCCTGACGGTCCTTCGTCGACGGGTCGTGGATCTGGAAGAAGAACTCCAGCAGGTCACGGTAGGAGATCACCGACGGGTCGAAGACGATCTCGACGGCTTCGGCGTGGTCGCCGTGGTTCCGGTACGTGGCGTTCGGGGTGTCGCCGCCCGAGTAGCCGACGCGGGTGCTGATCACGCCCGGGCGTCGACGGAGGAGCTGCTGCGCTCCCCAGAAGCACCCGCCGGCGAGGATGGCGGTTTCGGTGGTGGTCATGCTGGCCTCCTTGGGGTCGTGCCGCTGGCTGTGGCACCACGGGGTGCAACCGGCGGCGGGGGTGTCGTGTTCCCGGTGCCTCAGGCCGTGGTGTCCTGCAGGGCGTCCAGGGCCGCGACGTCCTCGGCGGACAGGACGAAGTCGACGTCGGCGTTCTCGGCGATGCGCGACGGCGTGGTCGACTTCGGCAGCGGCAGGACGTCGTGCTCGAGCAGGTAGCGGATCGCGACCTGGGCGACGCTCTTGTCGTACTTCGCCGCGATGGCGCGGATCTCGGCGTTCTCGAGCAGGCCACCGGTGGCGAGCGGGGAGTACCCCTCGGTGAGGATGTCGTGCTCGCGGTCGAACGCCGTCGTGGCGTCCTGGGTGTTGCCGATGAACCAGCGGATCTGGTTCGCGTGCGGGACGACGTCGGTCTCGCCGAGCAGGTACTCGAGGTCGGCGACCTCGAAGTTCGAGACGCCGATCGAGCGGGTGCGGCCCGCGTCGTAGAGCTCCTCGAAGACCTTCCAGACCTCGACGTTGCCCTCGCGGTGGTCCGAGCCGATCGCGTTCCACGGCCAGGGCGCGTGGATCAGGTACAGGTCGACGACGCCGAGGTCGAGGTTGCGGCTCGAGGTCTCGAACGCCTCGCGGGCGCCGGCCGCGGTCTTGATCTCCGCCGGGAGCTTCGTCGTGATGAAGACCTCGTCGCGCGGGACACCGCTGTCCCGGACCGCTTGGCCGACGCTCGCCTCGTTGCCGTAGGCGAGGGCGGTGTCGATGTGGCGGTAGCCGAGGTCGAGGGCGGTCGCCGTGGCCTGGTAGGCGTCGTCGCCGGACGGGATCTGCCAGGTGCCGAAGCCGATCTTCGGGATGTGCAGGCCGTTGGACAGGGTGAACGTGTCGATGAGAGCGGGCATGGTCCGGACAGTACGCCGCACGGCTGCGGCGCACTGTCCGGATGTCCCGGTGCTACGCGATCGCGATCTCGTTCGGGACGCCGGGCAGCTCGTCGCTCGAGGCGACGACCTCGCCGGTGGTGAGGTCGACCGCGTGGATCCTCTGCTCCGCGGTGTCGGTCACGTAGGCGATGTCACCGGCGACCTTCAGTGCCCGGTGCGCGTCCTGCCACTCGGTGGGCCCCTCCCACGCGCCGATCACCGGGAAGGAGTCGAGCTGCTCGCCGGTCGTCTCGTCGAAGGTGTGGAGCGCGCCGTCGGAGCCGAGGACGACCGCCTCGTCGGAGGGGCCGCGGGCGAGGTCACGGAAGGTGAAGCCGACGCCCTCGGGCATGTCGGCGACGCGGTACTCGCCGGCGACCGCGTCGATGAGGGCGATCTGGCGGAGCAGGTAGCCCTCGCTGTCCTCGTCGTCGTTGTAGTCGCCCACCGCGACGGGGGACGTCTCGGTGGTGAACAGGTTGCCGGTGCGGCCGTACTCGGTCGGGGCGTCGATCTTCTCGAACGCGCCGTCCTGGTAGACCAGGGCGCCGTCGGTGCAGCCGAACACGGCGACCTCACCCTCGACCGCGCCTTCGCCGTGCACGTTCGGGCACTCCTCGGAGCGGGCGAGCTCCGCGCCGTCGGCGTCGAGGGCACGGACACCGGAGCGGCTCTCCTCGGTGCCGATCGTCGTGAGGAGCGTGCCGTCCTCGAGTTCGATCGCGACGCCGTGGTGCGCCGCATCGGACTTCGTGGTGACGGTCGCGGGCAGCTCGTCGCCGTCCAGCTCGGTGTTGTCGAACGTGGTCACGTCGCCGGTGCCGTCGGCGAAGAGGGCGGTGCGGTCGCCGTGCACCACGGCGTGTCCACCGGTGTCGGCCGGGAACACGGCGTCGGTCAGGGCCGGATCAGCCGCGGTGTCGAGGACCCGGAAGCCGTCCGGGACGGTCACGAGCACGTGGCGTCCGTCACCGGCCGGGTTGACGCGGGTGAAGCCGTCGATCGCGTCGTCGGCGACGACCTGCAGGTCCTCGTCAAGGACGAGGAGGCCGCCGTCGTAGGTGAGGGTGATGCGGGTGCCGTCGGCGCCGGCCTCGGGGCTCGGCGTCGAAGCGGTGTCGGACGGGTCGGCGGAACACCCGGCGAGGGTGAGTGCAGCGGCGCCGAGGAGCGCCAGGGGCAGGGTCGTCTTCGTCATGGACAAAACTGTATTGATTCTCATTCTCAATTGGAAATCGACAGGCCGTCGACCATCGCGTCGGTGTTGGACCGCATCATCCCGAGGTAGGTCGCCGCGGGGCCCTCCGCGGTCAGCGACTCGGTCGCGAGCGGGCGGATCGCCACGTGCACGTCGACCTCCTCGGCGAGCACCTCGGCGAGCCGAGCGGGTTGTGACGCGTCGGCGAAGATCGTGGGCACGCCGGCCTCCTCGATCGCCGCGGCGAGGTCCCGGAGGTCGGCCGCGCTCGGCGACGCCAGGGTCGTCCCGCTCGGGATGACCGCGCCCACCACCCGGAAGCCGAACCGGTCGGCGAGGTACCCGAAGACGTGGTGGTTCGTGACGAGGGCACGGCGATCCTCCGGCAGCGTCGCGAACGCCGTCGTCATCCTGGCGTCGAGCTCCTCGAGCCGCTCACGGTAGGCGGTCGCGCCCGGCGTGCCGATGCCGACGTCGTCGAGTTCGTCGCCGAGCGCGTCCATGACGTCGAGCATCCGCGCCGGGTCGGTCCAGAAGTGCGGGTCCGGCCCGCTGTCGTCCTCGGTGGTCCACTCCAGCACGTCGATCGCGTCGCCGGCGGTGAACACCGGGACGCGGTCGGCGGCGGCCGCGGCGACGTGACGGGCCACACCCTCCTCGAGCCCGAGGCCGTTCTCGACGACGAGGTCGGCGCTCCGCAGTCGGGCCGCTTCCTTCGCGGACACCTCGAACGAGTGCGGATCGGCGCCGGCGGGCATGAGCACCATCACCTCGGCGTCGTCGCCGACGACCTCGGCGACCACGTCCCCGAGGATGTTGGTCGTCACGACGACGAGCGGCCGGTCGGCCGTGCTCGGCGTACAGGCGGACAGCCCCGCGGCGGACGCCACGGCGACGAGCGCGACGCCGAGGAGCCGCGCGGCCCGCCGTGTACGGGCGGCCCGCGTCGCCCGGGTCACAGTCCGACCTCCGCGAAGGCGGCCGGCGCCACCCGCAGGTCGATCGTGCGCGACACCCGGGCGTCGTCCGCGAAGTCGATCTCGTGCACGACACCGTCCTGCGGGTCGGCCAGGTAGGCGCGTTGCGCGTCGAGCTGCAGGAGCGGTCGGGCCCCACCGTCGACGAGCGGCTCGGTCGTGGCCACGGCGCCGGTGGTCATCGTGTGCGCGACCACCCGGCCCTGGTCGTCGACGCCGACCACGTGCTCGGCGTCGTCGTCCACCGCGACGACCGCGCGGAGCGGCCGGTCGGTCGGGACGTGCCGCCAGGCTCCTTCGCGGCTGTCCAGCAGCCAGAAGCCGGTGTCCCCGGCCAGCCCGGCGACGGTCGGCCGTCCGGCGCGTGCCGCGAACGCGGTGGCGCGCGGGACCTCGCCCGTTCCGGTGTCGGGCAGCGGGACGGAGCGCGCCTCGCCGTCGGCGTCGACGATCACCGCGCCGTCCGCGCAGCCCACGACCGCACCGGCCCGGGTCACGATGCCGCCGGCCGGGTCCTGGCACGGCTGCTCGGCGCGCACGTCGTCGCCGTCCGCGGACAGGACCCGGACCGTGTCGTCGGACGCCGCGACGAGGTGCTCCGCGGCCGGCAGGAGGACGGTCGCGTCCAGTCGGGCGGCGACGTCGAGCTCGCCCTGCCCGAGTGCGGACCGGTCGAGGAGGACCGCCTTCCCGCGGTCCGGCCAGGTCACGGCGGTCAGGGTCTCGGAGGAGTGCACCTCGACCCGCCCGCCGCCGTCGAGGGTCCCGACGACACGGGGCTCGGCCGCGTAGTAGTGGGTGTGGTCGCCGTGGTCGATGGTCCAGGCGCCGCCGTCGACGACCGTCGTCCGGTCGTCGTCGCTCGTCAGCAGGAAGCGCCCGTCGGTCGCACTGTGCTCGGGTGCGTCGACGGCGTCGAGGTCGGTGCTGTCCGCCGTGAGGAGGTCGTGCAGGGCCGTCTCGCCGGTCGCGGAGACCGCCAGGAGGCGCAGCTGCGGCTCCTGGGACTCGGTCGCGCCCGCCACGGAGCCGTGCGGACGCGCGGTGTCGGTCGGACCCTCGGCCGCGGGGCGCGGGTCGGACGAGCACGCTGCGAGCGCGAGCGTGAGGCCGGCGGTCAGGCCGATGACGGTCAGGGTGCGCGCGGATGCGCGGCTGGTGGTCGGGTTCATGCTCCCTCTCGAGGTGGTGCTGCGGATCGTGGGGTGGTCGGCCGTCGAACGGCAGCGGCGACGGCACGCGAGAGTGCGACCGAGGCCACCGCGACGACGGCGGTGCTCGCCCCGGCCGCGGTGCCCGCGTGCCAGGAGACGAGGAGTCCGGTGAGGACGGCGGCGCAGCCGAAGCCGGCGCCGAGCGCCATGGTCGAGACGATGTGTCGTGTCCAGACCCGGGCGGCCGCCGCGGGGGCGAGGAGGAGTCCGACCACGAGGAGCGTGCCGACCGCCCGGTAGGACGCCACGACCGCGAGCGTGACGAGCGCGATGAGGACGACCTCGGCCAGACGCGGTCGCAGGCCGAGCGTGGCGGCCTTCCGCGGGTCGAACGCCGCGGCGGTGAAGGGCCGGTGGAAGGCCGCGGCGAGTGCGAGGGCGACGACGACGGCCACCGTCAGGCCGACGAGGTCCTCCGGGGTCACGGCGAGCACGTCCCCGAACAGGATCGCCGTCACGTCGGTGGCGAAGGAGCGCGACGAGGAGACGATGATGACGCCGAGGGCGAGCATGCCGACGAACAGCAGGCCGATCGACGTGTCGTACGACAGCCGGGCGCGACGGCGGAGGGCGCCGACGCCGAACACCATCACGCCTGCGCTGACCGCGGCGCCGAGCACGGTCGGGATCCCGGTCAGGGTGGCGACCGCGACGCCGGGGAGCATGCCGTGGGAGAGTGCCTCGCCGAGGAACGCCATCCCGCGGACGACCACCCACGTACCGACGACGGCGCAGAGGACCGCTGCGAGGCCCCCGCCGACGAGGGCACGGACCATGAAGTCGACGGAGAACGGGTCGGTCAGCCAGGTCACGGTCCGAGACGCTACATGAAAATGACTATCGATACTGATAGTGTCCTCAGGTGCCCACCGATCCACTCCGCACCGCCGTCGACGTCGTCGGACTGGTCGTCCACCGTGGCGAGCGGGCCGTGCTCACCGGCATCGACGCGAGCTTCCCGGCCGGGTCGGTGACCGCACTCACCGGACCCAACGGATCGGGCAAGTCGACCCTGCTCGACGCGCTCGCCGGGGTGGCGCGCCCGACCGCCGGACGGGTGTCGGGCCTCCCGGACCGCGGCGCCGTCGCGTACGTGACCCAGTCGCTGCCGCCGACCACGCTCCCGCTCACCGTGCGGTCGGCCGTGTCCATGGGACGGTGGCCGCACGGTCGCTGGTGGCGTCCGCTCGGCCGCGGTGGACGGGCCGTCGTCGACGCCCAACTGGGGCGGATGGCGGTCGCCGACCTCGCCGACCGACCCTTCGAGGAACTGTCCGGCGGCCAACGCCAACGTGCGCTCGTGGCACTCGGACTCACCCAGCGCGCGGGCGTCCTGCTCGTGGACGAGCCGACGGCGGGCATCGACGCGGCGTCGTCGGCGCTGGTGGTGGCAGCGCTCGCCGAGGAGGCCGCGGCCGGTGTGGTCGTCGTGCACGCCGCACACGACCGATCCGCCATCGCCGCGGCCGACCGGGTCGTCGCGCTCGCCTGAGCGACCGCGGGTCCACCCGCGCGCCGGCCCGGGCGACTGCGCCGACGGGGGCGACGTCTAGGGGCAGGCGACCGCGACGGAACCCGTCGGGGTCGGCTCCGGGGCTGCCGGCACGGCGTTCGACCGCCGGAGGCCCATCGAGACGAGCACCACCGCGCCGACGACGGCGACCGCTCCGGCCAGCCAGAAGTCCGCGGCGAGTCCGAACGACGACACCGCGACGCCCCCGAGCACCGAGCCCGCCGCGATCGCCAGCTGGATGGTCGTCACGAACAGCGCGAGACCGGTCTCGGACCCCGCCGGCGACGCCGTGGACATCCAGGTCTGCATCCCGAGGGGGAGCGCACCCCAGACCAGTCCCCACACCACGAGCAGGACGAACACCCCGACGACCGAGTGCGCGAGCAGCGGCAGGAGCACGACCGACGCGGCGAGGACGACCTTCGCGACGCCGATCGTCCCGAGCACGGTGCGGCCGAGCGTGAACCCGGCGACGAAGTTCCCCACGATGCCGGCCACGCCGAACACCAGCAGCGCGAGCGTCACGGTGTCCGGACCGACGCCGACGAGGTCCTGCAGGTAGGGCGCGACGTAGGTGTAGGCGGCGAACTGCGCGGCGAAGAGGAACGCGGCGGCGATCAGGCCGACGCGGGCGCGGGGCACGCGGAGGAGCGACCCGAGGGTGGCGAAACGGACCCGCTGCAGCGCCGGGATCCGCGGGAGCATCGCGAGCTGGAGCACGAGGGCGACGAGACCGAGCGCACCGCCGATCACGAACGCGAGCCTCCAGGTCGCGAGCGACGACACGAGGGCGCCGAGCGGCAGGCTCACCACGGTCGCGACGGAGACGCCGGCGGTGATGAGCGACGTCGCCCGGATCGTGGCCTCGGGCCGGACCAGGCGGCCGGCGATCCCCGCGCCGATCGCCCAGAACCCGCCGATGCCCACGCCGAGGAGCATCCGGGCGACGAGCAGCACCGTGAAGGTCGGTGCGATGGCGGCCAGCCCGTCCGCGACGACGAGCAGCACCGTCAGGGAGACCAGCACCACGCGACGGTCCAGGCGCGAGGTCAGCACGGTGACGACCGGGGCCGCGACGGCGCCGACGAGCCCGGTCGCCACGACCATCAGCCCGGCGGTCCCGATGCCGACGTCGAGGTCGCGGGCGATCGCGGGGAGGAGGCCGATCGGGAGGAACTCGGACAGGACGAGGACGAACGATCCGAGTGCGACGGACACGACGCTGAGCCACCCACGGCGCGCTGCTGACGAGGTCATGCGGACGTCAAGCAGGGCCCGGGGTGGTCCATTCCCGCGTGACGCGTGGGTGCTCACCGACGACCGGCACCGTTCTCCCCGTGGCGACGGACTCCTGCGCCGCGAGCACGATCGACAGCGTCCGCAACCCCACGTGCACGTCCGGCTGCGGCTGCTCCCCGGTGCGGACGGCGTCGAGGAAGGTGCGGAGCATGGCCGCGTCGAGGTCGGCGCCGTAGCGGGACTCGATCGGCAGACCGGTCTCGGCGGCGAGCCCGTGCGCGGCCGGGCCGAAGACGTCGAGCGACACGGTGCCGCCGGTCCCGGCGACGTCGAGCGTCAGGCCACCCCACACCGGCGACGTGTCGGGCGTGCTCCACGAGCAGTCGATGCCCGCGACGAGGCCGTTCTCGTACGTGATCGTCACCAGCCCGGCGGTCTCCGCCCGCGCACGGCCGGCGTGCAGGATCCGGTTCGCGACCGCGGTGACGGACACCGGGGCGGAACCCGTCAGCCCGTCGAGGAGGTCGGCGATGTGCACGACGTGGTCGACGAGCGCGCCGCCACCCGAGAGCCCGGGCTCGGTGAACCAGGAGCGGGTGCGCGGCAGCATCCCGGTGTTCGCCCCGCGCACCGAGAACAGCTGCCCGAGGGCGCCCGAGGCGTGCACGGCGCGGAGCTTCGCGAACGCCGGGGCGAACCGGACCGGGAACGCGACCATGAGCACCACGCCGGCGGCCTCGACGGCGTCGCGCATCGCGATCCCGTCCTCCCACGTGGTCGCGAGGGGCTTCTCGCACAGGACGTGCGCCCCCGCCGCAGCCGCCGCCTCGACGAGTCCGCGGTGCCGGGCGTTCTCGCTCGTGACGACGACCGCGTCCGGGCCCCAGGCCAGGAGCTCCTCGTACGTGTCCGCGTAGTTGACGCCGAGTGCGGCCGCGAGGTCCCGGCCGCGGAGCTCTGCGACCGAGTCCCCGGTGCTGACGCCGTCCGGGTCGGCGCCGCGGACCTCGACGTCCGGCATCGCCGCGAGCGCGGTGAGGTAGCCGACGGCGTGCGTGTGGGCGAAGGACAGCACGGCGACCTTCAGGGCGGTCACGCGAGCACCTCCGTGGTCGTCGGGGTCAGGTCGACGGGTTGCCCGGTCCGGATCGACTCGAGCGCCGCGTTCGCGATCCGCACCGCTGCGGCACCGTCCTCGGCGCGCACCCGGGGCACCGGGCCGCCGGCGAACGCCGCGACGAACTCCTGCAGCTCCGCGCCGTAGGGGTCGTCGGCGGGGTCGACCTGCGGCAGGAAGCCGTGCGGCACCTCCGGTGCGGCGAGGTCGGCGACGTAGTCCTGCTCGTCCCGGGACGAGTGCGACAGGCTGCCGAGCGTGCCGGTCACCGAGTACTCGGTCGAGAACCCGAGGTGCTGCGGTCCCCAGATCCCGGCGAGGTGGCTGACGGCCCCGGATGCGTGGCTGAGGAGCACGTGCGCCGCCTCGACCGGCTCCGTCTCCGTGCCGCCGCGCACGTCGACGGCGGAGACCCGGACGACCTCGCCGGCGACCCAGCGCGCGATGTCGACGTCGTGGATCATCTGGTCCATCACGATGCCGCCGGACCGGGCGCGGTCGGCGAACCAGGGGGCACTCGTCGGGAACGCCCCGGACCGCGCGAACCGCAGGACGGCCAGGTCGCCCAGGAGGCCCGTGGTGACGGCCTCCTTGAGGCGCACGTACGCGGGGAACCAGCGCACGACGTGGGCCGGGTAGAGCTGTCGGCCGGCGTCGCGAGCGCGCTCGACCAGGTCCGCGGCGTCGGCGTCGGTGCGGGCGAGCGGCTTCTCCGACACCACGTCCTTGCTGGCTGCGAGGGCGGCGCGGACGACCTCGGCGTGCGCGGAGGTCGGCGTCACGACGTCCACCACGTCGACGACGGCGAGCAGGTCGTCGAGCGAGTCGACGACGGTGATCGAGGTCCCCGCGGCCGCGGCGACGGCGGCGAACGCGGCGGCGAGCTCCGGCGCGCCCTCCCGGGAGTGCACGACGACGTGGCCGAGCCGCAGCAGGCCGGGCAGGTGCGCGCGGGCGATGCCGCCGGCGCCGACGAGGCCGATCCGGAGCGGGGTGTCGGTGGCGGGTCGGCCCATGGCTCCATCGTGCCCTGCCGGCCGTCCGGCGTCGAGGGCCGCGCTCACAGCCGGACGGTGGTGCGCGCCGTGCTGGGACCGCCGCACTGCTCGGAGCCGCCGTGCCGCGTCCACGTCAGGTCGACGACGCGCTCCGCGAGCGTGGCGCCGGCGTCGTCGCGGAGTGCCACCCGGCCGCGGTCGGGGGTGCCCGTCTCGGTCACCACGCGCCAGGTCTCGCCGTCGTGCTCGGTGGTCGTGCCGAACGGCGGGAACGGCACGGTGTCCGTCGGCTCCGGCCCGGGGGTCAGGGGCCCGGCCGCTGGGGTCGCTCCGGCCGTCGCCGCGGTCCCCGGCCCGGTCGTCGCCGCGGTCCTCGGTCCGGCCGTCGCGCCGGCCGCCTGACCGGGCGTGCAGTCGGTCCCGCCGCAGAAGGCGACCTCGTGCACGGGCGAGTCCGCGGCTGCCGAGCCGGGCACGCGGACCTCGACGGTGTTCGTCCAGCCGATCGCCGGGCACGCCTGCGGGAACGCGCTGCAGCCACCGAGCGCCACGAGGACCGCAGCCGCTCCGACGACGACCGCTGCCGTCACTGCACCACGGACCGGTCTCCCCATGCACCCATCGTGCCGTGCCGACGGTCAGGCGTCGAGCATCGCCCTCGCTGCCCGGACGACCTCGGCGTCGGTGACGAAGTGCGCGGAGCCGTCGTCGGCACCGCCCATCGGGACACCCGAGTGCGCGCTGCCCGGCGCGGGACGCTTGGCGGAGAGGTGCACCGCTGCGACTCCGGTGGCGACGAGCGCGGGGACGTCCGCCGGGGTCACGCCCGCGCCGGCCATCACCTGCACGGGGCCTGCCGCCGCCACCATCCGGGCGATCGTGGCGGCGCCGGCGACCGCGGTGGGCTTCCCGCCCGACGTCAGCACCCGCGTGAACCCGCTGTCGGCGAGCAACGACACCGCCGCGACCGGGTCGGCGGCGTGGTCGACCGCGCGGTGCAGGGTGACCTCGGCGTCGGCGCGGACCTCCCGTGCGGCACCGACGAAGCGGCCGAGGACGTCCAGGTCGATCGACCCGTTCGACCGCAGGGCTCCGACCACGACGCCGGCGGCTCCGGCCCGGAGGACACTGCGGACCTCGCGCACCATGAGGTCGATCTCGTCGTGGTCGTAGACGAACCCGCCCGGGCGGCACCGGACCAACGCGTGCGCCGGGATGCCCGTCTCGTGCGTCGCCTCCACCAGCGCCTGCGAGGGGGTGAGGCCGCCGAGCTCCAACCCGACGCAGAGCTCGACCCGGTCGGCACCGCCGTCACGGGCGACGAGCGCACCGGCGGGCGAGGTGACGGCGATTTCGAGGGCAGGGGTCATCGATCGGCTCCGAGGGGCTGGTCCGAGGCGGGGATGATCCTGGCGGTCAGGTCCGGGGCCTCGGGGAACACTCGATCGTAGGGGAACAGCGGCCGCTCGACCCTGTGGTGCCCGAGCCGCTCGAGGTCCTGGTCCACCCCGCCCGGGGTCAGCGCGAGCATCCAGTCGGCGGCCATGTCGAACAGCTCCGGCTCGAGGTACCCGATCTTCACGACGACGACGTCCGCGTCACGCGGGGCGAGGTCGAGGTCGGTGAAGTCGTGCTCGTGGTGGTACGGCTTCCGCAGCTCCGTGAGGATCGCGAACACGCTGCCGACCTGCAGGACGACCTCGACCTCGGCGTCGCGGTCGCCGTGCTTGATCGCGTGCACCCGGCCGGTCATCGTGATCGGTCCGGCGTGCACCGCGTCGACCGACGCCCCGGCGGTGACGGTGACCGTCGCACCCATGCCGGCCTCGACGGCGGCGGCGACCGCGTCCGGTCCGGGCACGCTCGCGTAGATCACCGTCGGGCCGGACGGGTCGCGGAACTCCGGGCGCGCGAGCACCTGCGTCAGCCCCCACGTCATGTCGCCCGAGCCGCCCGCGGTGGGGTTGTCGCCCGAGTCGGACACGAAGTACGGCCGCGCGGCGCCCGGGGCGAGCGCGGCGTCGAGGCACGCGTCGAAGGACCCCGTCGGCGCCACGAACACGAAGTCCTCGCGGGCGTCCCAGAACGCGCGGGCCAGCCGTTCGGCGCCGGCTGCGACGGCGTCCCGGGACCACCCGGTGACGACCGTGACCGCACGGTCCCGGGGCTGGTCCGCCCAGGCGTACCCGACCCAGATCGCGGCGTCGAGCACCCCGTCGGTCCGCTCCACCTCCGGCACCTGCGCGTAGAGCGACGCCGCCGGCTCGATGCGCGTCGAGGTCTGCTCCCCGGGCAGCAGTACCGGGATCGGGATCCAGGCCTTCACCGGGCGCTGCGACCCGGCCGGGCGGGTGGTGAGCACGTCGACCAGGTTGCGGACGGCGCGTTCCTTCGTCTCGAGGGCGTCCTCGTGCGGGGCCATCCGGTAGCAGGTGACGAGGTCGACCTGGTGCGCCAGCTCCCGCGTGACGTTGCCGTGCAGGTCCATCGACGCGGAGACGATGACGTCCGGGCCGACCACCGCGCGGATGCGTCCGAGCAGGTCGGCCTCGGCGTCGTCCAGCCCCTCGACGACCATCGCGCCGTGGATGTCGTACCAGAGGCCGTCGACGTGCTCCGCCGCGATGATGTCGGACAGCCGCGCGACGATCTCGGCCGCGAGCTCCTCGTACGCCTCCCGCGCCACGACGCCACCGGGCAGGGCGTGCCCGATGAGCGCCCCGCGGAAGTCGGCCGCGATCGAGGACAGGAACGGGTACCGCGCCACGACCTCGTCGCCGCGGTCCGGGTGGAACGCCGGGGCGAGGGTGCGCGTCGGGGTGAACGTCGAGGTCTCGATGGCGAGTCCGGCGATCGCGATGACCGGGCGGCGGGTGGCGGGGGCTGCGGGCACGTGGTCAGACACGGACGCTCCTGTTCCTGGTGGTGGACTGCGGGATCGGGGCGGACAGCTGCTCGAGCGAGGCGGCGAGGCCGCGCTGCAGGGCGAACTGTCCGGCGCCGACGAGACCCGCGTCGGCGCCGAGCGACACCGGCTCGATGGCGAGGTGCTGGGTCATCAGCGGGTGGCAGCTCTCGTACAGCTGGCTCCGCACGGCGGCGATGAACGGGTCGAGGGTGGACAGGATGCCGCCGAGGTAGACGGCGTCCGGGTTGAAGAAGTTCACGTTGGCGGCGAGGACCTCGCCGAGGTAGCGGCCGGCCAGGCGCACGGCCCGGGTGGCCTCGGGGTGCGCGTCGGAGGCGAGCCGGACCACGTCGGCCGTCGAGGTCACGTCGACCCCGGCGGACGACAGGATGCGGACCAGTGCCGCCCCGGAGGCCACGGTCTCCAGGCACCCGGTGTTGCCGCACGAGCAGGGGGTGTCCCCGGCTGCGTCGATCCGCACGTGCGTGATGTCCCCGGCCGCGCCCGTGGACCCGCGGTACAGCCGGCCGTCGATCACGATGCCGGCACCGATCGCCGAGCCGGCCTTGATCGTGATCGTCTGCCGCCGACCCGGGTCCTGGACGGTCTGCTCGCCGGCGGCCATGCAGTTCGCGTCGTTGTCGACGATCGCCTGGAGCCCGAACCGTTCGCTCAGCCACGCGGCGACCGGGAACCCGTTCCAACCCGGCATCCGGCTCGGCAGGTCGACGACACCGGCCTCGACGTCGACCGGGCCGGGCAGGCTCAGGCCGACCCCGCGCAGCCCCGCTCGACCACGCTCGTCGGCGAGCCGCTCGAGCAGCCCGGCCAGCCGCTGCAGCCCCGCTGTCGGTCCGTCGGAGAGCGCGAACGGGACGTTCGCGACGGACTCGAGCGCGCCTCCCGGCAGCACCACGCCGATCCTGGCGTGCCCGCCGCCGACGTCCGCGGCGACGGCGTACTCGTCGACGCCGCCGACCCGGAGCACCTTCCGTGGGCGTCCGCCCGTGGAGGCGTCGGTGCCCTCCTCGGCGAGGATCCCGTGCTCGAGGAGCTGCCCGACGACGTGCGACACCGTCGACGGCGCTGCACCGAGGACGCGGGCGATCTCGGTACGACTGGCGGCCTGGCCCGAGGCGATGAGCTCGAGGACGCGGGCGCTGAGGTCCGGCACGACTTTCTCCAATCCTGGCGGAAAGGCGACCGGAACTCCCGATCGGCCCGAGCCTACGGGGCGGAACGGGTGGTCGACCCTTTCGTCCGTTCCGCAGTAACGCAGTTTTTACATCGAGATGTTTGTTTTTCCAATGCGTTTGGCCATTGACTGTCCGCGTGCCGCTCGGCACCCGTGCTCCACCACCCCGACGTCCCTCGCACAAGGAGACACCCCATGTCCAAGCCCCGCCGCTGGGCGCTCCTCACCGGAGCAGCGATCGCCGTGAGCGCCCTGCTCGCCGGATGTTCCGGGGGCGGCAACGCCTCCTCCGGTTCGGACTCCGACGCGATCAACTACGCGCTGCCCGCCAACTTCACGCCGAACTGGATCCTGCCGATCGGCACCGCGGCGCACCTCAACACGAACAACGGCTCGATCGCGCAGTCGCTGTACGAGCCCCTGATCGCGTACGACGGCTCCACCGGCAAGATCGCGTGGAACAAGGCCGGCTCGGTCGCCACCGACGTGTCGTTCGCGTCCGACTCGAAGAGCGCCACGGTCACGTTGGGCGACCGGCACTGGTCCGACGGCAAGCCGATCACGAGCCGCGACGTCGCGTTCTGGTTCAACCTGATCAAGGCGAACAAGGACCAGTGGGGCTCGTACTCCGAGGGCAAGGCCCCGGACAACTGGACCTCGTTCACGACCGTCGACGACACGCACTTCACGATCACGTTCGACAAGGCGTACAACTCCGACTGGATGCTCGCCAACCAGCTGAGCCACATCGTCCCCCTCCCGCAGCACGCCTGGGACAAGACGAGCGCCGACGCGAAGGTGTCCGACGCCGACGAGACCACCGACGGCGCGAAGCAGGTCTGGAAGTACCTGAACACGGCCGCCGGGAAGATCTCGGACTACGCCAGCGACGACCTGTGGAAGACCATCTCGGGTCCGTACGGCGTCTCGGCGTTCACCACCGCCGGCAAGGTCACCCTGACGGCGAACGCGAAGTACGACGGCGGCGAGAAGCCCTCCATCAAGACGGTCAACCTGCTGCCGTTCACCACGAGCGACGCCGAGGTGAACGCGGTCCGCTCCGGCGAGGTCGACTACGGCTACATCAACGCCACCGACATGGACCAGAAGTCGTCCTTCACGTCCAAGGGCTACTCCGTCGAACCGTGGACCGGGTGGGCGATCACGTACATGCCGTACAACTTCAACAACCCGACGATGGGCGCCGTGTTCAAGCAGCTGTACGCCCGCCAGGCCGTGCAGATGTCGATCGACCAGCAGTCGCTCTCGAAGGTCGTCTTCAACGGCACCGCGACCTCGACCTACGGGCCGATCCCGCAGGCGCAGGAGTCCGACTACGTGTCGAGCGTCCAGAAGGACAACCCCTACCCCTTCAGCACG
>Ga0153989_1000009_pt1 | contig 58411 bp, 63 predicted proteins | sample TSNC073MetaG_FD_104701 | JGI IMG/M metagenome (GOLD analysis project Ga0153989, IMG submission 104701) | Attine ant fungus gardens microbial communities from North Carolina, USA - TSNC073 MetaG | ecosystem: Host-associated > Fungi > Mycelium > Unclassified | place: USA: North Carolina, Jones... | reverse complement strand
ATCTGGTCGCCGATCGTGACGCCGCTCGAGCAGAACGTGCAGTCCTCGCTCGACGACGTCACCGCCCAGGTGCGGCAGGCCACGGCGAGCGCCCCGGCGGCCGTGCAGGACGAGGCCCTCTCGGCCGCGGCCGAGAAGGCGCACGCCTCCGTCCAGGACGGCACCCTGACCGTCGACTGGTCGGACGCGTCGCAGCGCTCGTACTGGGTCGGGGAGCTCACCCCGGCCGTCGCGAAGCAGGTCGCCGACGGCAGCGGTTCGGGGAACAGCACGATCAGCACGAACGACACCTCGTTCCTGACCGGTGCCGACAGCCGACTGACCCGGCCGTTCATGGCGGGCTTCAACGCCTCGTCGGTGACGATCTACTGGGTCGGCCTCGGCGTGATCCTGCTCGCCTTCGTCCTCACCTGGTTCTTCCGGGTGCCGCCGCTGCGCCAGCGTTCGGCGCTGCAGGAGCGGGCCGACGCCGCCGGGTCCGGCTCGGCTACCGGGTCTGGCTCGGCCGCCGGCGCGGCTGCCGGGTCGGCTGCCGGCGCAGCTGCCGGCTCCGGGTCCGGGTCCGCCACCGGCGGCCGTCCGGCGTCGGCGCCCTCGCCGGAGTCCGAGCTCGAGGCGGCCGCCGGCATGGCCGCCGCCGAGGCCGGATCGTTCACCGGTCCGATGACCGGATCCACACCGACGCACCGTCGGTGACCGACCGGGGCGTCCGCCCGCTCTCCCCTTTCGCGGACGGGCGCCCCGCCCACCAGCACAGGAGTCCACGTGCCCACCACCCCGGCAGCGACTGCGGCGACGGAGCCGTGCACGCTGCGTGAACGCAAGAAGCAGCAGACCCGCCAGGCGCTGCACGACGCCGCGCTGACCCTGGTCTCCGCGCACGGTCTCGACGGGGTCACCGTCGAGCAGATCTGCGCGGACGCCGACGTCTCGCCGCGGACCTTCTTCAACTACTTCACGTCGAAGGCGCACGCCGCGCTCGGCCTCGACACCGTCGAGGTCCCGGAGGCCGCTGCCGCCTGGTTCGCCGACGCCGACGGCCGCCTCGTCGACGACCTCTGCCGGCTCGTCGCCTCGACGGTGCCGCTCTCCCAGGACCGCCGCCGGATGAAGGAGCTGCTCCTGCTGCGGCCCGAGATGACCCCGATGGTGATGCAGTGGATGGCGGAGTCGCGGCAGTCGATGCTCGCCACCGTCGCGACGCGGACCGACGAGCGCACCGCCCGGACCGCCGTCGCCCTCGTCATGTCCGCCCTCACCGAGGTCGCCCACCGCGAGACCGTGCGCAGTACCGAGGAGCTCGCCACGCGGTTGCGCGGGGTGGTCGGCGAGATGGGCGCGCTGGTCGCCGGCTGACGGGCGGCGCGGCGGTCCGGCGGTCCGGCGGCGCGGCGGTCCGGCGGCGCGGCGGTCCGGCGGCGCGGCGGTCCGGCGGCGCGGCGGTCCGGCGGTCCGGCGGTCCGGCGGTCCGGCGGTCCGGCGGCGCGGCCTTCCGCGGCGCTGCGGAACGACATCGTCGATGTCGGACGACACCGGACACGTCGTCCGTTGCCGGCGCCGGTCGTTGCACGCGCGGGGTGGCGACGAGATCGACGTCGTACGACAGCGGACCCGTCGTTCCGCGTCGCCGCTCACGTCCGCCCGACCCCACCACGCCGGACTGGAGGCGCATCACGGCCCCGCAACGCCGGCCGCGTCGCAGGGTGCGGGATTGCGGCAACCCGCGGGGCTGCGCGGTCCCACAGGTCGCGTTCGGGTTCCCGCAGGACTCCTCCGAGGCGGCTCGCGGCGTGCCTACGCTCCGAGCACCGGCCGTACCCGACGGCTGGTCGCGGCTGTTCCGGCAGCCGCCTGCACGTCGAGGAGTCCGACCCGATGAAGCACCGTCCGAGCTGTCGCACAGCAGCCCTCATCACCGCAGCGACCGGCACCGTCCTGGTCACGAGCGCCTTCGGCATCGTCCCCGCGATGGCCGTCGCAGCGTCCCCGTCGGGAGTGTCGTCGACGTCGACGTCCGCCCCGGCCGACACGGCCACCGCCGAGCCGACCCCGGCGGTCACGCCCGACCCGACGGACACGTCGACGTCCGCGGCCACGCCGTCGGCACCCGCGTCGACGTCGCCCGAGTCGACGACGCCCGAGTCGACGGCTCCGGCGGCCGAGGCCGCACCGACCGGCACGCCGTCCGCGCCAGAGACGGCCCCGGAGGCCACGACGGCGTCGTCGACCGCCCCGTCGCAGGCCACCAGGACCGCGCCGTCCACCGCACGACCGACGTCGACGCCGACACGCGGTCACGGATCGACCGGACGGCCGGACGAGCACGGCGCGCACGGACACGAGGGCCGGGCACCGAGCTACCCGACGGGGTCGTCCGCGTCCGACCCCGTCGTGCTGCCGACCGTGCAGGCCGGCGAGCACTTCTCCGCCGACCTCCGCGCGGCCGACGCCGACGGCGCGAGCTACACGTTGACGACCGTCGAGGGCGGTCCGGTGGTGCTGCCGGAGGGCCTGACCTTCGACGACGGGATCCTCGCCGGCGTGCCCCCGACGTCCGGGACCTTCACGGCGCTCGTCACCGCGAGGAACGACTGCGGCTCCGCCTCCGAGTGGATCCGCATCACGGTGGAGCAGCCCGCGACCGAGCAGTCGGCGGCCGCCCACCTCGGCGCCGCGGTGTACAGCGTCCCCGCGGCGACGGACGGCTCCTACACATGGGTCGCACCGGACGGGTCGACCTCGCCGGCGCCGATCACGGTCGAGAAGGACGGCTCGATCACCGTCGTGCCGTGGGCGTTCGACGCGGACTGGAACCGCGTCGACGTGCTGGACGTCGCCGAGCTCACCTCCGACCAGGAGACCGACGTGATCGTGAAGACCGACACCGGCTTCACGGTGACGTTCCCGCACGCCTCCCCGCACGTCCTCACCCTGACCGTGGACTGCGTCTCGGTGCAGTTCCCGGTGCAGGTCGAGGACACCACCCAGACCGGGCCGACGACGCCCACCACCCCGAGCACCCCGACGACGCCCACGCCACCGACGACGCCGGTCAGCGAGCCGGCGACGCAGGTGACCGCGATCCCGGCCGAGGTCCGCATCACACAGCCGACGTCGAGTGTCCTCACGCCGGTCGCCGCGACCGCCCCGATCGCCGGGACCGACCAACTGGCCTACACGGGCGCCGACACCGCGACGCCGATCGGTTGGGCGGCCGGTCTGCTCGCAGCGGGCGCCGCGCTGCTCGGCATCCGTCGGGTCCGGCGCAGCCGACACCGCGCCTGACCCGCCGGACGGAGGACCGCGCCGCGGTGTGCAACGACGCACACCGCGGCGCACCGCTGTCAGGCGCGGGCGAGCGGGTTGAGCTGTTCGGGCGTCGCGTCCGGCGCGGCGGTCGACCGGCTGAGCGTCTCCCACCGCTCGTCGGCGGCGAGGAGCGCGCGACCCGCGGCGGTGGCGAGCGCGTACGCGTCCGGACCGACGAGCAGGCGGAGCGGCGGCTCCTCCATCGCCACGACGTCGAGCACCAGCCGCGCGACCAGGTCCGGGTCACTCCCACCGATGCTCGTGCCGCCGTGCATCCGCGCGGACACGCCCACCGTCTCCGCGTACTCGGGCCGGACCGCGTCGACCCGCATCGACGAGCCCGCCCAGTCCGTGCGCATGCCGCCGGGCTCGAGCACCGTCACGTGGAGGCCCAAGGGCGCGACCTCGGCGGCGAGCACGGAGGAGAACCCGCCGACCGCCCACTTCGCCGTCTGGTAGGCGCCGAGGCCGGGGGTCGCCAGACGTCCACCCACCGACGACACCTGCACGATGTGCCCGCTCCCCTGTTCCCGCATGACGGGCAGCGCCGCCCGGGTGAGGGTGATCACCCCGAACAGGTTTGTCTCGACCTGGGCGCGGAAGTCGTCCGCGTCACTGTCCTCGATGCTCGCGAGGTTCGCGTAGCCCGCGTTGTTCACGAGGACGTGGAGGCCGCCGAACCGCTCGACGGCGGTGTCCACCGCGGCACGGGCGGCGTCGGCATCGGTGACGTCGAGCGCGACCGGCACCAGGGCTGCACCGTCGGGGACGGCGACGTCGTCGAGGGCGTGGACGTCGCGGACCCCGGCGACGACCCGATGCCCAGCGGCGAGGGCTGCGACGACGATCGACCGTCCGAGCCCGCGGGAGGCACCGGTGACGAGGAAGACGGACATGATGGTTCCTAACTGACTGGTTGGTTGATAACACCCATGCAACACCCGCACGTCGCCGTTGTCAACCATCCAGTTGATAGAGTGCCGTCATGCCGATGCCCCGCGACGCCGACGCGACCCGCGCTCGCCTCCTGCTCGCCGCACGTGACGAGTTCGCCGCCGTGGGCATCGCCGGCGCACGGGTCGACCGGATCGCCGCGGCGGCCGCCAGCAACAAGGCGCAGATCTACCACTACTTCGGCAGCAAGGACGGCCTGTTCGACGCGGTCTTCGACGCCATGGTGGCGGAGACCCTCGACGAGGTCACGATCGACCCGGACGACCTGCCCGAGTACGCGGGGCGCCTCCACGACTCCTACGTCCGTCGACCGTGGGTGCAGCGGCTGGCGACCTGGTACCGCCTCGAGCGGGGCGACACCGACCGGCCGATCGACGCCGTGGTCCGGAGCAACGACCAGAAGCTCCGCGCGATCGAGGACGCCCAGCGCGACGGCCGGCTGCGCTCGACGTTCTCCGCTCCGGAGCTGCTCGGCATCGTGATCCACACGGCCGCACTGTGGAGCGGCGCCACCCCGGAGTACGCCCGGTTGACCGACGAGGTCGGCGCCGGACGACGCCGCGCCGTGGTGGTCGCGACGGTGGCGGCCGTCGTCGGCGTCTGACCCCGGGCGAGCGTCAGATGTCGGCCGCCGACCAACCTGTCCTGGACCGGGGCGGCTACGCTCCCGCGAGGACGTCGATGCCCGGCCCTCCTGCCAGATTGTTCGTCCCGGAACGAGCAGAGTCTCGATGGGCGATCCGTTACCGGAGCCCGCGCCGTCCTCTGCGCTCAAGCTGCGCGAGGTAGAAGCGCGTCGAATACCGTGCTGCCCTCCGAACCGATCCGTAGCCAGTGAGGAGCCCGCCCCCATCGACGCCTACGTTGCACCCCAGGACGGTATCGGTGACGGTCAACTGCCAGAACGGACCGAAGAGGCGTCGGGGTTGCACATCGAATCGCGCATCGACATCGGGAAACTGAGCACCGCCGCCTTTGACCACAGGCCGAGTGTGGCACCATGCCTGCCCGTCTCGCTAGCGGATCCGTCTTCGGGGCGGCTCGCGTTCGTAGCGGGACGGTCCTGGAACGTGGGCCTGTTCGGCGAGCAGCCACAGGTGGTCCAGGCCCCAAGTGCCCATCACAGGTAGCGAACGGGCCTGCTGAAGGGACGCGATCCCGTCGAGCTGGCCGTTTGTGAACAGTTCGACCGTGCCGCCCGTTCGATGACTCACCTTCTGAAGGGGACTGAGCCTTCCGACTCCGTCCCAGCGACCCAGAACCTGCTCCCCGTGTCGTGTAATCGCGCTCACGTGCATGCCGCCCCAGTCGACGAGGTCCGTGGCGGCGAGGCTCTCCGCAGTCGGCGGTTCATTCCCCGTCCAAGTGAGCAAGCCAGCGGTGAAGATCCGAGAGCTGGAGACCGCGTGCTCGCTGCCCAGGACGGGACCGACGGCCAACACCGTCGCTGCTGACCAACGACCATCGCTCAATCGGATCGGCCAGAAGCACCCTGGTTCTAGGTACGCCGTCGACTTGGGTGCGAAGGGATACGTGGCAGCTCGGTTTGCCATGTCCCGCATCTTCCCAGAATCACGACCTCTTACAGGCCAGCACAAGAGACCGCAAGCCGATCCTCAAGCGGAACGCTGACTCGATGCTCACGGTGAGTTCGCGATCTTGGGGTTGCCGGAGACGGCGAGGGGTCGGGGTTGCTGTACGCGGCGACGAACCGCTCAGTGCCCGTGTCGGGTGGGAACGAACCGATCGTGATCGACGGCGATCGCGTCGTGACGTACAGATCCTCGTCATTGCCACAGTTGATCGACTTCGACGCCAGCCGCTTACTCGGTGCGTCCGACCGGCCGTGCCACACCGTCCCGTTCCCCCGACACGTCACGGACACACGAATAGACGACGCACCACCACGCTCCGACACCCCAAACGAAACCCCGGCCGCGCCAGCGTCGATCCCACCACCCGAACCGAACTCACCAGGTTGGCCCGCCCACCGCTGCTGGCCACGTGCATGATGTGGATCGCAACGAGCGCTCCGGCCATTCGGGGAGTGGGACGCCGGACCTGAAACAAGCAGATGACGAGCATGTGAAATGTGTGCTTTCAGGTGTCGAGCAGTCGGTAGTTGCCGACTTCCGGAAGAATGACGCTATGCGCACCCACGAGCCGCCGGTCGGCACGCCATGGCATGAAGCAAGCTTCACCGCCGCCTTCCGTCGCTTTTGGCGGGGCTACGTCGTGTTCCGGGGCCGTGCAGCACGACCAGAGTTCTGGTGGTGGGCGTTGTGGTGGTTGATCTTCAGCGTGGTCGTGAACGTGTTCTACGGTGCCGGCGCCTTCAGCGCAGCACTCACGCCCCCGAGCAGCGCTGAGCAACAGGGCCTCACGCAGGCAATGGACAGCGCCAACCCCTTCCCGGTCTGGGGCTATCTCCTGTCCTCGCTACCGCCAGTGGCGAGGATCGCCCTCGGCGTCTTCGCCATCGTCGGGCTCGCGGCGCTCCTTCCCTGGATCGCCATAGCTGTACGACGTCTCCACGACACCAACCGATCCGGCTGGTGGACACTGCTCTACCTCGTACCGATCGGGAACATCGTTCTCCTCGTGTTCCTCGTCCTACCCTCCGACGAACGCGGAACACGCTTCGACCGCACCACACAGGGGCAGACACACCGGTAACGGATCGGCTATCGGTCGATCCGTGCAAGCCAGTCGCGGATCAGGGCGGCGGTGATCCCGGGCTGCTCGAGGTGCACGTTGTGTCCAGCACGGTCGAGGACGACGAAGCTGCCTCGCGAGTAGTGGTCCCGGACTGCGAGCCCGTCCTCGTAGCCGACGACGTCGTCCTGCCGACCGAACAGGTGCAGCGCAGGAGCGGCGAACGGTTCCGGGTGGCGCTCCTCCGGCAGGGCATCCAGTGCGTAGTCGGCGGCGATGCGGTCCATCACCGCAGGGTCGGCACCACGGAGACCGGGCAGTACGTACCGCTCGAACGCTGTGAACGCGGCGGCGTCCTGGATGACGCTGACCTCCTCGAACGCTGCGCGCGCGTCGCCGGCGGCTTCGAGGACGGACGGTTCGGTGTGCAGCACGGTGCGCTCCGGGACGGCGCGGTCTGCGTGTGCCGGATGCACGACACCCGCCAGGGTCGCGACGCCGAGGACGTGGTCTCGGCGTTCGTGGGCGACGTGTCGGGCGATCATGCCGCCGAAGGAGTTCCCGATGACGGCGAAGGGCTCGTCGCCGAGGTGGTCGTCGATGTCGGCGAGTACCTCGTCGGCCACGTCGACTGCGCTCGTCGCGGTCGCGGTGACCGCGGCGGCTTCAGCCCACGGCAGGTCGAGGAGCACCAGTCGCCACGGCAGGTCCTGCACGGCGTCCGCCAGTGGCAGCATGATGCGGTGGTCCACCCCGAAGCCGTGGAGGGCGACAAGCGGACGACCAGAACCGAGAACTCGAGCGATCACCAAGCAAGCCTATGAGCAGCCGTACCGATAGCCGATGGGTTACCGGACGAGCAGACGTGGTGCTCAGGGAGCTTGGAAGCCGGCCGCCTGGAGCACCTTCTGCCCGGCATCAGAGCGGACATAGTCGCTGAACGCTGCGGCAAGGTCGGGGTTCTTACTCTCCTTGAGCACCGCGATCGGGTACGTGTTGACGGCGGACGAAGCGTCCTTGAACGTCACCCCATCGACCTTGCCGGCGGCGCCCTTGACGTCGGTGACGTAGACCAGGCCCGCGTCCGCTTGCCCGGAGCTGACCTTCCCGAGCACGTCGGTGACGGACTGCTCCTCGCTGACGGGTTTCAACGTGATGCCGGTGGCCTGCTCAACCTTCTCCGTCGCTGCGCCACAGGGGACGGGGCTGGCGCAAGTGACGACCTGCACGCCGGCGTTGGTGAGGTCCTTGAAGTCGGTGATCTTCTTCGGGTTGCCCGGTTCGACTGCGATTTCGAGCGTGTTCTTGGCGAAGTCCTTCGGTGTGCCCTGGAGGTCGCTGGAGGCGAGCTTGTCCATGTTCTTCGTGTCCGCTGACGCGAAGACGTCGGCAGGTGCGCCGTTCTGGATCTGCGTCACGAGGTCGCTGGAGCCGGCGAAGGAGAACTCGATCGTCGTGCCCGGGTGCGCGGCCTCGTACTGCCTCCCCAGCTCGGTGAACGTCTTCTGCAACGACGCGGCCGCGAACACCGTGATCGAGCCCGTCGCGGACGTCGACGACGCAGAGGGCGATGACGAGCTGGCCGTCGTGCTGCCGGCGGAGCACGAGGTGAGCAGCAGCGACGCCGCAGCGACCACGGTCAGGAGGGCGGGTAGGCGGGTGGTGCGGTGCGGCATGACGGGGTTCCGTTCGACAGGTCGCGCCGCAGATGCGGCGATATGGCGCTATTCAACACGAAGATGCGGGTGCCCCGGAGGTCATGGATTGGCGTGATTTGTACGGCCGTCGTCCTGATCACCGCTGGCGGCGGGGGTTGGGCCGGCGGTTGGGTAGGGGCATGAGAGATGAGCGTTCAGTGCCGAGCGGGTCCGATGGCAGTGCAGGCGATGCGAACTACGGTGTGATCGGGTCCGGGTACGCGCAGTACCGGCGTCCGGAACCCGCGTTCATCGTGGCGGTCCGGGCTGCGTTTGGCGACGCGCGAACGCTGGTGAACGTCGGTGCGGGAGCGGGCTCTTACGAACCGGCCGACCTGGACGTCACCGCCGTCGAGCCGAGCGCCACGATGCGTGCACAACGTCCCGCAGAACTCTTGCCGGCAGTCAACGCGACCGCCGAGGAACTTCCGTTCGGTGATGACAGCTTCGACGCGGCCCTGGCGTCGTTTACCGTTCACCAGTGGCGGGATCTGAAGGTTGGTCTCCGAGAGGTCCGCCGAGTGACTCGCGGGCCGGTCGTGATCCTCACCTGCGACCCTGCGGCGCTCACCCGGTCGTGGATCAACGACTACGCACCCGAGGTCATCGCCACCGAAGCCAGCCGGTACCCGTCGATCGATGTCCTCCGCTCGGGCTTGGGCGGGACCGTCATCGTTCAATCGGTGCCGATCCCGCTCGGATGCGTCGACGGATTCAGCGAGTCGTACTACGGCCGTCCCGAAGCACTCCTCGACCCCGGCGCCCGGCGCGCGAACTCCGCGTGGAGCTTCGTCGGCCCTGACGTCGAGGCACGCTTCGAGCGCACGCTGCGGACGGACCTCGACTCCGGCGCGTGGGACGCCCGACACGGGTACCTCCGCACTCAGCCGACGTTCGACGGGTCGCTGCGCCTCGTGGTGGGCCACCCGTGACGACAGAGACGGTACAGCGACAGGGGAAGGTGCTGTGGCCGGTCGCGGCGTGGTTCTGGGCGCTGCAGTTCGCGGTGTTGAACCCGCTCCTCGCCGTGCTCCTCGTGACCCTGTACAACGCGACACCAGCCGAGGTTGGCTGGGTCCTCGGCCTGTACAACGTCGGCGGATTCGCCGCATCCCTGGTCATCCCGTCCCTCGCGGACCGTTCCCTGAACTACCTGCGGCCGCTAGTGTTCTGCGCGCTCGGCGGGGTCGCTCTCGTCACGGTCCTCGCCATCACAACGTCCCTGCCGGTGGTCGTGCTCGCCCTGGTCGTCCTCGGGAGCCCGCCCGGTGTCGGGTCGACGCTGCTGTTCGCGCAGCTCCGCCACGAAGGCGCACTGCCGGCGCAGGTCATCCGGACCCGTGCGATCGTGTCCTTCGCCTGGGTCATCGGCCCACCCCTGGCAACCCTCGTCACCGGGGCTGCTGGCTCCCCGGCAGCGCTGGCGCTGCTCGCCGGCATCAGCTTGGTCAACGTCGTGACCGCGCTCCTGCTCCTCCGCCGACGCGGGACCATTGGCACCGATGACGCTGCGCCTCGACCGCGACTGTTGGCGCAGCTTCGCGGCCGGAACCGATGGGGCGTCGTCGGAGCGTTCACACTCCTGCAGGCAACGAATATCGCCACCGTCACCATCGCGACCCTGTTCGTCACCCACGACTTCCACGCGCCGATCGTTTGGGCAGGCGTCACCCTCGGTGCTGCCGCTCTTCTCGAGATCCCCGCGCTGTTGCTCATCGGCCGACTTCAGGAACACCGCTCCGTCCGGCTCCTCCTCGCCGGCGGGTGGGCATGCGGTGTCGCGTACTACGGCCTCGTCGCACTGGTCCACGAGCCGTGGCAGCTCCTGGCCCTACAACCACTGAACGCCTGGTTCTTCGCGACCGTCGCCGGCCTCGGCCTGACCGTGTTCCAAGACGTCTTCCCGAGCCCCGGACTCGCCTCCGGCCTGTTCACCAACACCCGCCGCGCCGGAGCCGTCCTCGCCGGCCTGCTCATCGCCGCCCTCGGGGCGTTTCCCGCCCCATACCGGGCCGTGTACATCGCCGCGGCGATCATCGTCCTCGCCGTGCTGGCCACCGCCGCTGCCGCCACCACCCGCGCACGCGACGCAGCGCGCTAGGTTCAAGGTCGTGAGCACAGACCGCGACCACCGAGTCGCGGTCCTCGTCCTCGACGGAGCGAAAGCGCTCGATGTCGGCATCGCCGCGCACGTGTTCGCGAAGCGCCCGAGCATGCCCTACGAGGTCCGCGTCTGCGCCGAACACGTCGGCACCGTCGACGGGTGGAACGGCCTCGCCTACGCCGTCAGCCACGACCTCGACACCCTCACCTGGGCCGACACCATCCTCGTCCCCGGCTACCGGAACCCCGCCGACGTCACCACACCGCCAGCAGTCATCGCAGCACTCAGCGCCGCGCACGAGCGCGGCGCCCGGATCGCCGCGATCTCGACGGGCGCGTTCACCCTCGCCGCCGCCGGGCTCCTCGACGGGCAAGCCGCGACGACGCACTGGCACTACACGGACGTCCTCCGCGACCAATACCCGGACGTCGACGTCGACGAGCACGTGCTGTTCGTCGACGCCGGCAACGTCCTCACCAGCGCCGGCGCCGCGAGCGGCATCGACCTCTGCCTCCACCTCATCCGCCGCGACCACGGCGTCGCCCTCGCCAACCACGTCGCCAGGCGCCTCGTCAGCGCCCCCTACCGCAGCGGCGGCCAAGCCCAGTACGTGCCCCGGACCATCCCCGAACCGCTCGGCGACGTCTTCGCCGCCACCCGAGCCTGGGCACTCGACCACCTCGACGACGACCTGACCCTCGCCACCCTCGCTCGTCAAGCAAACGTCTCCGCACGCACGTTCTCCCGGCGATTCACAGCCGACACCGGCATCACCCCGATGCAGTGGGTCCTTCGCGCCAGGATCGACCAAGCCCGGGAACTCCTCGAACGCACAGACCTCACGATGAGCCAGATCGCAGAAGCCACCGGGCTCCGATCAGACGCGAACCTCCGACGCCACTTCGGCAGCATCATTGGCACATCCCCCACCGCCTACCGAGCCGCGTTCCAGGAGTGAGGCAGTTGCCTCATCGACCGATCCGATCATCGAAAGCAGCCGGCGGTCGTTCACACCTCCCAGTCGGATCGGTACGTCCTGGAACGAAGCAGACTCGCGGGCTCGACATGGACCGCCATGGTTTTGTCCAGCCTCGCCGCCCTGTCGACGGTGAGAACCCCTTCTTCCCAGTCACGCTCCGAGATGTATGCCGTGTACGGGTTCACCACGCACTTGAAGTCGAGCATCAGGGACTGCGCGAGGACGCCGGTCGCCATGTAGCTGTGCGGTAGTCCGGCAGCACACACGAAGGTGACGACCTTGTCGAACCAGGCAGCGCGCCTGCCGTTCCCAGTCGCACCGGTGGCCTCGATGAGTGACTTGACGACCGACGATGGGGCCCAGTTGTAAACCGGGAACGCCAACACCACTCCATCGGATTCGCGAATGACGTCGTGCAGCGCACGGAAAGCGTCACTGTCGAACACCCGGTCGTTATCGAACGCCGGTAGCGCGAGCGTTCCGAGGTCAACGACCTCCGACCGGTGGCCCCTTGCTACCAGGAGCGCTACCGACTGATCGGCGAGCTGACGACTGGAACTGGCGGGATCGAGGCTGCACGAGATGACCGGCAGGCGCAGGGAACTCATTCCTGCACGGTATCGAGTCAGGAAGGGATGCAGTCGTCTCGATAGCCGATCGCCTGTTGAGACGGGCAGGCGTCCGTCGCGGATCGTGTTCCGGCGTGGGGTCAGACTGTCGAGTGGGCGTCGGTCGTGGCTATGGCTGCGCGGTACGCCGCGATCTTCCGCTCCAGTGCCGCGAGGTGTCGCTGCACCTCGGCTTGCCGAGCGAGGACGGCCTCGTGGTGCTGCTCGAGGAGCGCGAGCCGTGCGACGTCGTCAGCGCCGGCCCGGTAGGCGACCGCGTACTCGCGCATCTGCTGCACGCTCATCCCGGTGCCGCGGAGCATCACGGTCCCAGCGAGCCAGCTCAGCGCCGCCGTGTCGTACCGCCGCCACCCGTCCGCTCCGCGCTCCGGGGCTGGCGCGATCCCTTCCTTCTCGTAGTACCGGATCGTGTCGACCGTGACGCCGAGCAGGTCCGCGGCGGCGCTGATCGTGACCGGTTCATCGACGTGGACCTCGGGCAGCAGCATGAGGCCGATTCTCCCACTTGACATGGTGTGCACACCAGGGTGGAACGTCGACGGCGACCGGGTGCTCCCGGCGACGAACGGAGAACACGCATGCAGCAGATCCCTCTCGGCTCCCAGGGCCTGGTCACGTCCGCGCTCGGACTCGGGTGCATGGGCATGAGCGCCTTCTACGGCGGCGCAACCGAAGCAGGCTCCGTCGACACCATCCGACGAGCCCTCGACCTCGGGGTCACTCTGTTCGACACCGCGGAAGCGTACGGGCCGTTCGAGAACGAGAAGCTCCTCGGCCGCGTCCTCGGTGGGGATCGCGACCGCGTGGTCGTCGCGTCGAAGTTCGCCACCGACTTCACCGACGACGGCGCCCCGATCGGACTCGACGGCTCCCCAGAACATGCCCGACGCGCGATCGACAGGTCCCTCAGCCACCTCGGCACTGACCACGTCGACCTCTGGTACCTGCACCGGGCTGACCCGAACGTGCCGATCGAGGACACCGTCGGTGCGATGGCCGAAGCGGTCACCGCCGGCAAGGCCCGCTACATCGGCGTCTCTGAGACCTCAGCCGAGACCCTGCGCCGTGCGCACGCGACGTTCCCGATCACCGCGATCCAGTCCGAGTACAGCTTGTTCGAGCGTGACGCCGAGCACAACGGAGTCCTCGACACCGCTGCAGAGCTCGGGATCGGGTTCGTGCCGTTCTCGCCGCTCGGCCGCGGGTTCCTCTCCGGCACCGTCACTCGGAAGGACGACCTCCCCGAGGGGGATGCACGGCGGAACCTCCCGAGGTTCTCCGACGAAGCCATCGACGCGAATCTCCGCGTTGTCGAGGCGCTGAAAGTCATCGCCGACGAGAAGGGCGTGACCACCGCGCAGCTCGCGCTGTCGTGGCTGATCCAAGCCGGGACTGTCCCGATCCCGGGCACGACCAAAGCGTCCCGAATCGAGGAAAACGTCGCCGCTGCTGACGTGGTGCTCACCACGAGCGATCTCGACCGCATCGAAGCTGCATCCCCGCACGGGGTGGCAGTTGGCACTCGCAACACCGAAGCAGGAATGGCTCGCGACCGCGGTTGACGCAGCCGGACCGACCCGCAGTACTCAAAAGGTGCTGCGGATCGGTTCTGCTGTCCGACAGACGATCGGCCATCGAGACCGTCTGCGCGACTCAGGCGACGACCGTTCCCGCCGGCGGTTTGGTGCCGGCGTCGGCTGCCAAGTCGATCAATCGGCGAGACCTCGCGCCTTCAACGGCAGCACGAGCAGCCGCTTCACTTGCGCCGCCGTTTCCCGCCCGGGCCCACCGTGAAGTATGTCTGAGCGACACCACCGCCGATGAACAGGACGAGCGCCAGAACAATCAAGAGCGCATGCATAGCTGAAGGCTACTGCGGGGGCTCTTGCCGAGACCGCCCCTGTGAAAGCTCGTACCGGAGCCCACGCTTCGATAGCCGGTGGCTGACCGAACAGCTCACTTCGGAGCCGGACCGACCTTCACCTCCATCTCCGACCACTCGGCGTCGGGGTCGTCTACAGGCGCGAGCCTGTGCAAGCGTCCGCTTCTCACAGGCGCTCCCACGGCACGTCTTGGTACAGACGCTCGAGCTTTGCAATGAGACGGGGCGCAGAGGGCAGCCGGTGTCGTCCGATGCGGGCCACGGGTGTGATGCCGACGGAATTCGCCGTGAAGGCACCGTCGAGGTGAGCGGCGGATTCGAGTGTGATCGGCCCACCTTGAGCAGGTGTGTGCGCTTGGTCGAGTCCTTCGTCCAACAGCTGCCACGTGATGCCGTGCAGCGAGGGGCCGTCGGGCCATACAACAGTCTCGTCGTCGAAGAAGCCGATGTTTGCGATGGTCGTTTCCGAGAGACGATCGTCGGGTCCGACGAGCAGTGCGTCGTGGTAGCCCTCGCGCTCGGCTTGCTCCCCGTAGCGGATCTGTGCAAACGATCCGACGTGCTTGAGGTGCGCGAAGGGACGAACGTGGCGCACGGGTAGGAGGGCTTGCGGTCTGGTGGTAGGTGCGACCGGTGGTCGGACCACGGTCATCACCCGCGGTACGCCGGGTTCCTGCTCGTAGAGGGTGACTCGCAAGTACGCATCGGCATGGTCCCGGACCGCAATGTGCATCCGCTCGCGGACGAGGCCCACGTCGAGCGCAGATCCGAAGAGTTCTAGGTGCGCGCTGGCGAGCCTCCTGAGGTGACGCTGGAGCCCTCTCGTCGCACCTTTTCGCACCTGCATTGCGGTGAAGTGCCCGTAGTTCACGAGTGCGGGATGCGCGAGCTGTTCGGGCGACGGGACGGCGCCGTCGACGAGGACCACAGGAGACGGCACAGACATGCCACCACGCTACGTCCCGCCCGACGTCGATCCCTGATTCCGGAGCGTGAAGCATGGCGACGTCCATGTCCGGTAGCCGATCCTCTACCGAACGTTGACGCAGGCCGCCTCGGCGCGGCGGTACCATCCTCGTGGCTTGCCCTAGCCGGTCACCCGCCCACAGGGCCCGGCCGAGTTTGGGAGAGGGAGGCAGCCCGTTCGAGCCGGGCCAAGTGTGGGCACCTGGTTCCGCTGCGTGCATCGATACACAGCGAGATAAAGGGAGGCCCGGTGACGGACGGCATCCGACGCGCGCCGCTCAGCAATCGCGCCGCGGACTGGAACCTCGCCCTCATCTGGGTCGTGATCATCCTCGGCCTGCTGACCGCCATCGGCTGCGTCGGGTTCATCCTCAACGAGAGCCTTATCTCGTACGTGCTGCTGCTCTTGACAGCGGTGCTGGACAGGGAGGTACGGACAGACCGTTAGCCGGTCCACCAGTGGGTCCCGGGGTGCTTGCGGGGGCATCGGACTCCTACGGCCCTCCTCCGGAGCGATCCGCGCCTCACGTAGGTGGTCCGCGAGCTATCGCAGTGCAGCACGCCACACGGACGCCCCGAGACGCACGAAGGCTGAGCTCAGCGGCTCCGTGCTGCCGAACAACACGTCCACACCCGTACCGCGGACACGTCGGGTGGCAGTCGGACAAGTCAGCCGGCGGACGACATCAGACCACCGACCAGCCCCCGTCGCTCGGCAGCACCGCGCCGTTCACGTTGGCCGAGTCGTCGCTGAGCAGCCACGTGATGGCGGCCGCCAGCTGCTCCGGCTGGGCGACCGGCGGGATCGTGACCTGCATGATCGGGCCCACCCGACCCGCCGCGTACTCGCTGCGCATCGGCGCCTCGATGTTCGTGGCGACCGCTCCCGGCGCGACCGCGTTCGCGCGGATGCCCTGCGGCCCGTGGAAGAACGCGACGCTCTTCGTGAAGCCGGCGATCGCGTGCTTCGACGCGGTGTAGGCGGCACCGGCCGCGGACGCCCGGAGCGCGGCCTCGGACGCCACGTTGACGACGGCACCGCGGCCGGCGGCGATCATCACGGGGAGCACCGCGCGCGTCAGGCGCATCGGACCGGTGACGTTGACGCTGAACACGCGGTCCCACGTGGCGTCGTCGACCTCGCTCGGTGGCAGGAACGCGTCCATGATGCCGGCGACGTTCGCCAGTCCGTCGATGCGCTCCCCCGCGGCGGCGATGAGCGCGTCGATGGTCTCGGTGACCGCGACGTCGCCGACGACGGTCTCCACGTCGAACTCCGCGAGTTCGGATCGGAGTGCATCGAGGCGCTCGGGGACGACGTCGGTCGCGACGACCCGACCCCCTTCGTTCGCGATCCGCGTCGCCGTGGCGCGTCCGATGCCGGAGCCCGCCCCGGTGACGATGATGGTCCTGCCGGTGAACCGTCCGGCGGTGGTGTCGGTCATGTCGTCTCCTCACTGAGAGGCGCTCGATGCGCCCGACACAGTTGTAGCACTCAGTGCCGAAAGGAATCCATGAGCTCCTCGAGCGACCGCACGACCGGACGCCCCCGGACGATCGACCCGGCGACGGTGTCCCTCGTGGCGCTGCGGCTCTTCGACGAGCAGGGGTTCGCCAGCGTGTCGATGGACGAGGTCGCCGCCGCGGCCGGGATCAGCCGCCGGTCGCTGTTCCGCTTGTTCCCGAGCAAGGCCGCCCTCGTCTGGGGCGGCCTCGACGAGTTCGCCGTCCGGTTCACCGAGGAACTCCGCGTCCGCCCGGCCGCCGAACCGGCCTGGGTCGCGCTGCGGGCCGCGTACCGCGTGGGCGCGACGTTCCCGGACGACGCCGTCGAGGTCACCCGGCGCCGGCTCCGTGTGATCCGGGCCAACCCGGCGCTCGAGCGCGGCGGCGAGGCGGCGGCGAACGCCCTCGGTGCGGTGATCCAGCGGTTCGTCGCGGACCGCGACGGCGGCCGGGTCGACGACCTCACGACGACCGTCCGGGCCCACGCGCTGGCCGCCGCGGCGAGCGCCGCGCTCACCTGGTGGGCGCTCCACGGCGACGGTCGCCCCGAGGACGCGGTGGACGAGGCCCTGGGCCTGTTCGACTGACGGACGGGAGGCGCGTGGCGGCCCCGCCACGCGCCTCCCGTCCGTCACCGGGGTAGGGTCCGGGCATGAACGTCAGCGGCCCGTCCCCCTACTTCCTCCTCGACGGCGCCGCACGCCAGGCGCTCGAACGCTGGCAGCGCGTGTTCGGCGGCGAGGTGCGGATCGCCACGTTCGCGGACTTCTCACGCACCGACGGCCCCGCCGACGCCGTGGCGCACGGGCAGCTCGCCGGGGAGCTGCAGCTCTTCGCCGCCGACGCCGGGTCGGACGACACCGCCTTCACCGCGACCGGGCTGATGTTCTCGCTGCTCGGCGCCGCGGAACCGGACGTCCTCCGGCGGTGGTTCGACGACCTCGCGACGGACGGGTCGGTCGTCGAGCCGCTCCAGCAGCGTGCCTGGGGCGACTGGGACGGCACGGTGCGGGACGTCTTCGGCGTGACGTGGCTGATCGGTTTCGAGGGTTCGGCGACGGCGTGACCGACCGTCCGACGGTGCTGTTCGTCTGCGTCCACAACGCCGGCCGGTCGCAGATGGCGGCGGGGTACCTGCGTCACATCGCCGGCGACCGGGCCCGGGTGCTCTCGGCGGGCAGTGAACCGGCCGACCAGGTGAACGCCGTCGCCGTGCAGGCCATGGCGGAGGAGGGGATCGACATCGCCGGCGCCCGGCCCGCCGTACTCGAGCCGGACACCGTGCGCGCGTCCGACGTCGTCGTCACGATGGGGTGCGGCGACGCCTGCCCGGTGTTCCCCGGGAAGCGCTACGAGGACTGGGAGCTCGACGACCCGGCCGGGCAGCCGATCGAACGGGTCCGCGAGGTCCGCGACGCCGTCCGCGCCCGGGTCGAGGCCCTGGTCGCCTCGTTGCTCGTGACGCCGTGACGCCGTGACGCCGTGACGTGGCTGCGCTACCGGGCGTCGATCGGCAGCAGCGGCGCCCAGTACGCGTCCGGCCCGTCGGCCACCACGGCGTCGGGCTCGAAGCGGAAGCCGTAGTCGCGCACGAAGTCGAGCGCCGCGGCCTGCTCACCCGCGGCGTCATCGTCCGCCGCGTCGAAGAGGTACTCGCCGTGTCCCATCCGGACCCCGGCGTCGCTGATCACCGTGAGGTCCCAGCGCCCCTCCTCGGCTCGTTCGATCCGGACGACGGCGGCCTGCGCAGCGGTGAAGTCAGCCATGCCGCGAGCATACGGAGCACGGCGAGGACGCGTTCAGCCTAGGGTGGCGCCATGACGGCGACGGTGCGGCAGGTGCAGGTGACGTTCGACTGTGCGGAGCCCGAGCGGGTGGCGCGCTTCTGGTGCGAGGTGCTCGGGTACGTGGTGCCGCCGCCACCGCCCGGTTTCGACTCGTGGCACGCGTTCGAGCGGTCGCTGCCGGCCGAGCACCATGGTTCGGCGTTCGCGTGCGAGGACCCGGGCGGCGTCGGCCCGCGGCTGTACTTCCAGCGCGTGCCCGAGGGCAAGGTCGTGAAGAACCGGGTGCACCTCGACGTGCGCGTCGGCACCGGCATGGTCGGTGCCGAACGACTCGCGGCGCTCGACGCCGAGAGCGCCCGGCTCGTCGCCCTCGGGGCCACGCAGGTCCGACGGATGCCCGCCGACGGGATCAACGAGGCGTGCATCGTGATGCAGGACGTCGAGGGCAACGAGTTCTGTCTCGACTGATGCCGACGCCGATGCCGACGCCGACGCCGATGCCGACGACCCTCCGGACCGCCCGGCTCCTCCTCGGCGGGTGGTCCGACCGGGACACCGGCTGGTACGCGGACCTCGTCGAGGAACGGAGCGCCGCCGCCGCACGCCGCGGGGAGCCGCCGACGCCGAGGACGGCCGGACGACCGACGCCCGAGGTCGCCGCGACGGCGATCCGCACCCTCGAGGCCACGATCGGCACGGCACTGCCGCTCCACCTGGTCCGGTCCGCCGACACGGACGAGCCCCTCGGGTACTGCGGACTCGTCGTCGGCCGCTCGACGCCGGAGGAGCCCGAGCTCGCGTACGAGTTCCGCACGGCGGCACACGGGTACGGCTTCGCCACCGAAGCGGCCGCCGCCGTCGTCGAGGCGGCTCGGTCGGCCGGGTACCGTCGGCTCTGGGCCACGATCCGGGCGTGGAACACCCCGTCGTTCGCCGTGGCCGGACGGGTCGGGTTCGTCCTGGACGCCGCCGCCACCGTCACCCGCCCGGAGGACGACGGCCGCGGCGAGCTGGTGTGGACCCGTCTCGACCTCTGAGCACCCTCCGCACCGGGTAGGCTTGGCGGGCCGAAAACGCACCACATGCAACAGGAGACACGTTGTCAACACGCTCGTCCGTCGTCCCGGCCGTCCTGGTCGCCGCCCTCGCGATCGGTTCACTCGCCGCTTGCGCCACGCCACAGGGATCGAGCGACACCGCGACCCCCACGGCCACGTCCTCGGCGCAGTCCGAGCCGCTGCCCGCCGACTTCCCGAAGGACGACGTCCCGCTCATCCCCGGGACGATCGCGGTCGCCGCCGGCGACGAGGCCAACGGCTGGTCCGTCACCGTCGACCCCGCCACGAAGAGCGGCTTCGCGGACGCCCGAGCCGCACTCGCCGCCAAGGGCTTCACGCAGAGCGCCGGCACCAGCAAGAACCGTGCGCTCTTCACCAGCGACGCCTACACGGTCTACGTCAGCACACCCGGCATCTCCGTGACCTACACCATCACCGCCAACCAGTAGCACCCGTCCCACGGAATGGGGGTTCGTTCCCCGGCGGCGAGGACGAGACTGGACGGGTATGCAGCCAGGCGCGACCCCCATCCACGTCGACCGGCGGGGCTCCCTCGTCGACGACGCCGTCGCCCTGTACGAGCGTGCGTACGACAGCGACGACATCCACGTCGGTGCGGCCGCACCGGACGGGTTCTCCTTCCGGTTCCGTGCGGTCGGCGACCGTGACGTCACGACGGGCAGCTCGGCCGTCGCCGCACGTCGCTGGGGCACCGTGTCCGCCCGCGGCGACTACATCCTGGTCTGGGCGACGTCGCCGGGCATGACGATCGACACCGGGAGCCGCGACCCCGTGCAGCTCCTGCCCGGTGTGCCCGTGATGTACCCCGCCGGCCGGGACTTCGGCTTCGACGGCCTCCCCTCCGGCCAGCACTCGGTGCGCTTCGGCGGCCCGTTCCTCGAGTCGATAGCGGCCGCGAGGCGGGGTGACGAGGAGCCGCGGCAGCTCGCGTTCCGACGAACGCTCGGGGTGGACGCACTGCAGCGGCTCCGCAGCCGGATCACCGAGGCCGCACCGCGCCTCCTGGACCCGGCGACCGCCGCGACGGACCGCGCACGGTGGAACCAGTCGATCGCGGACGCCGTCGTCGCCGCGTTCGACGCGACACCGACGCGCGCACCGGCCGCGGCCGTCGGGTCCTCGACGGTCCGCTTCGCGAGGGAGTGGATGGTCGCGAACGCGCGCCGGTCGCTCACGGTGGCGGAGATCGCCGGAGCCGCGGGCGTGAGCGCGCGCGGGCTGCAGGCCGCCTTCCAGCGGCACGTCGGCGTGCGGCCGATGCAGTTCCTGCGCGCGGTCCGGCTGCGCGGGGTCCGGTCGGACCTGCTGGCCGCCGACCCCGACGCGACGACCGTCGCCGAGGTCGCGGTGTCGTGGGGGTTCCACCACCTCGGCCGCTTCTCCGGCTACTACGCCGACGTGCACGGCGAGGCACCCTCCGAGACGCTCCGGCGGAGGAGGCCGCCCCGCTAGGGTGAGCGCATGTCAGTCGGTCTGCTCGCCATCGTCGACGACGTGCTCTCCGCCGCCCTGAAGGCCAGTGCCAAGACCGCCGGTGTCGTGATCGACGACGCCGCCGTGACACCCCAGTACGTGCAGGGGCTCTCCCCCGCCCGTGAGCTGCCGGTGGTGGGTCGGATCGCGCTCGGCAGCCTGTTCAACAAGTTCGTCATCATCATCCCGCTCGCGCTGCTGCTGTCCGCGTTCGCGCCGTGGGTCCTGCCGTGGCTCCTGCTCGTCGGCGGCACCTACCTGTGCTTCGAGGGCGCCGAGAAGGTCACCGAGTGGTTCGGCCACCACCACGCCGGCGGCGGCGGCGACGGAGCGTCCGCCGACGAGCGCGGGCTGGTGTTCGGCGCGATCCGGACCGACCTCATCCTGAGCACCGAGATCATGCTCATCGCCCTCGCGAGCCTCGACCCCGACCTCGGCACGTGGCTGACCCTCGGTGCGCTGGTCGTCATCGGCCTCGGCATGACCGCGCTCGTCTACGGCGCCGTCGCGCTCCTGGTGAAGGTCGACGACATCGGGCTGCAGATGATGAAGCACCCCGTCCGTCGGACCCGGCGGACCGGGGCGCGCATCGTGCTGGCGATGCCGGCGGTGTTCCGGGTGATCAGCGTCGTCGGCACCGTCGCGATGCTCTGGGTCGGCGGGCACCTGGTGATCGTGAACCTGGCGGAGACGGTCTGGCACGGGCCGGAGGTCCTGCTGCACGTCGTCGAGCACGCGGTCGGGGCGGCCGGACCGGTCGTGACGTGGGTCGTCGACACGGCCGTGTCGGCGGTGTTCGGGCTGGCGCTCGGGCTCGTCGTCGTCGCCGTGGTGCTCGGCGTCGGGCGGCTGCGGGGCCGCGCGGCCCGCTGACGGTCTGGAGGCGCGTGGCGGCGCCGCCACGCGCCTCCAGACCGACGGACTGCCGCCCGTCAGATCTCGACGTCGCTCCCCATCGTCACCGTGCGGTTCGCCGGCAGCCCGAAGCGCGCCGCCGGGTCGGCGGCGTTGTGCGCGAGCCCGACGAACAGCTTCTTCCGCCACCCGACCATCCCGTGGTGGGCCGGCGTCGGCCGGAGCGCCCCACGGGAGATGAAGAACGACGCGCGCTCCATCTCGTCCGGGTCGATGTCGAGCACCTCGGCGAGACATGCCGCGTGCAGGGCCTTCGGGAGGTCCTGGTCGTCCGAGAACCCGAACTTCACCGTGATGTGGTCGATGCCGTCGTCCTCGTAGCCGAGATCGTCACGGAAGAACGCCCGTGCGTGCGGGACGTGCGGCACGTTGGCGGTGAGCACGGACACGATGAGGACGGTCCGGTGCAGCACGTGGTTGTGGTCCACGTTCGCGCGGAGGGCGAGCGGGGTCGTCTCCTTGTTCGGGTGCGGGAACACCGCGACCCCCGGCACACGCGGGATGTGCTCCTCGTTGACGCGTTCGATGAAGTCGGCGAGCGACCCCTCGCGTTCCTTCCGCTCCTCCTGCACCAGCGCGCGGCCGCGGCGCCAGGTCGTCATGACCGTGATGACCGCGAGGGCGATGAGGAGCGGCACCCACCCGCCGTGCACGATCTTGGACAGGTTGCCGGCGAGGAACGTCAGCTCCAGGCCGCCGAACGCGATCGCGGCGACCACGAGCTTCCAGGGCTTCCAGTGCCACAGCGGCCGGACGACGAGCAGGAGCAGGATCGTGTCGACCACGAGCGCGCCGGTCACGGACACCCCGTACGCGGTCGCGAGGTTCGCCGAGGAACGGAACGCGAGCATGATCGCCATGACGCCGATGAACAGCAGCAGGTTGACGGCGGGCAGGTAGATCTGTCCGCTCTCCCGACGGGAGGTCTGCCGGATGGTCAGGGGCGGCAGCAGTCCGAGCTGCACGGCCTGGCGGGTCAGCGAGAAGGCCCCGGAGATCACGGCCTGGCTGGCGATCACCGTCGCCATGGTCGCCAGCACCACGACCGGCAGCTGGAGCGCGTCCGGGAACAGCAGGAAGAACGGGTCCTTCGCCGCACTCGGGTCCTGGAGGACGAGGGACGCCTGACCGAGGTAGTTCAGGACCAGCGCGGGGAAGACCACGAAGAACCACGCCCGGAGGATCGCGGGCCGACCGAAGTGGCCCATGTCGGCGTACAGGGCCTCGGCGCCGGTGATCACGAGGACGACGGCGCCCATCGCGACGAACGTGATGTACGGGTGCGCGAAGGTGAAGGCGATCGCCCACGTCGGTGACAGCCCCTGCAGGACGCCCGGGTGGGCGACGATGTGCGGGATGCCGGCCACCGCGATGACGACGAACCAGAGCAGCATCACGGGGCCGAAGAGGTTGCCGACCTTGCCGGTGCCGAGACGCTGCCCGGCGAAGAGCAGCACGAGGATGACCGCTGCGATCGGCACGATCAGGTGCCCGACGGCGGGAGTGGCGGTCCCGAGGCCCTCGACCGCGGAGAGCACCGAGACGGCCGGCGTGATCACGGAGTCGCCGTAGAACAGTGAGACGCCGACGATCCCGATGACCAGGAAGATCACGGCCCCGCCGCGCCGCTTCGCGTACAGCCGGCGTGCCAGGGCCGCGAGCGCCATCACCCCGCCCTCGCCGTCGTTGTCGGCGCGCATGAGCACGAGGACGTACTTGATCGACACGATGAGCGTGATGCTCCAGAACATCATTGAGATGACCCCGTAGACGTCCTCCTGGTTCGCCTTCACGAGCCCGTCGTCGATGGTGAACACCGTCCGGAGCGCGTACAGCGGACTGGTGCCGATGTCGCCGAACACCACCCCGAGGGCGGCGAGTGCCAGGACGGCGGCACCCTTCTTGACCGTGCCGTGGCCGCCGTCGTCGGTGGTCTCGGTCGTCGGTGTCGCGGAGCGGGTCTCGGTCACGCTCGTCACTTCCGTCTCCGGCCATCGGGGCGAGGGCCGCCGTTCATCCTCGCACCGCCCGGCCCCACCCGCTCGCAGGCTGCGCACATCATGCCCGAGTCGTGCGCAGCGGCCCCTCGAGTTCCCGGGCCACGAGTGCCGCGAACGCGTCCGCGCCGACGTGGTCGTCCGCCGTGACGGTGACGACGACGTCCCCGCCGGTGCCGCCGCCGGTGCCGCCGCCGCCGCCGAACAGCAGCATCTGGCCGTACGCCCCGTGCAGCCGCCAGAGACGCCCGGGTCCGCCCCACCCGGCCATCGCGTACCGCTCGTACCCGGGTCCGGCCCCGTCCCGTTCCACCCAGTCGCCGTGCATCGCGTCGCACCACCGTGCCCCGACGATCCGCTGCCCGGCGGACACCCCGCGATCGCGGACGAGTCGGCCGAACCGCGCGAGCTCCTCGGTGCGGAGCGCGATGCCCGCGCCGCCGGCGACGAACCCGTTCGAGCACCGCTGCCAGACGACGTCGTCGATCCCGAGCGGGTGGAACAGCCGCCGCGACACGAACTCCCCGACGTCGCCGACCCGCGTCTCGAGGACCCGCATCGCCGTGTACGTGCTCGCGTTCGCGTACTGGAACACCCTCCCCCGCGACGGCCGCCGGAGGAACTCCGCCGCCAGGTCCGGCCAGTCGGTCAGTTCGGTCTCGGACCACGGCATGTCCACGCCGCTCGTCATCGTGAGCAGGTGCCGGAGCGTCACGGCGTCGGTCCCGGCCCCGAACGTCCAGCCGGGCAGGGACGTGCTGACGGGGGCGTCGACGTCGACCAGGCCGTCGTCGGCCGCGATGCCGGTCGCGAGCACGCAGACGCCCTTGGCGATCGAGTGCACCTCGCGCCGGATGTCCGGCGACCAGTGGTGCTCGGCCACGGCGTCACCGGCCCGGACGTGCAGTGCGTGCGCACCGAAGCCGGTCTCCTCGGCACCGCGGACGAGGGCGTCGAGGATCGTCTGCGCGGAGGTCACACCCCATCTTCCCGTGTCGAGCGCACGTGGAAGCGACAGATCTCCGCTGACCTTCAGCGGGGATCTGTCGCCTTCGCGACGCCGACGAGTCGACCCGACCACGGACTGTCGCTTCGGCGGGATGGTCGGGACCCCGGAACGGACGGGAGGCGCGGTGCCGTCCGGCACCGCGCCTCCCGTCCGTCACCCGGTCGCGTCGCGCGTCGGGCGAGCGTCGTCAGCGACGACGGAAGTAGCCGTTCGCGCCACCGACGAACATCAGGACGGTCGCGACGATGACCGCGACGGCACCGATCCAGCCGAAGGCGTTGCCGCCGGAAGCCGCGCCCACGCCGACGCCGATGACCTGGAGGATCGCCAGGACGAGCAGGACGATGCGCGCCCAGTTGCGGCCGTCACGCATCTTGAAGACGATGATGAGCTCGATGATCGCGAGGATGAACGCGAAGATCGCACCCGCGACGAGCGGTGCCGTCCCCACGCTCTGGGCGGCGGCGCTGCTGCCACCACCGGAGACCAGGCTGATGATCCCCTGGATGATGTTCGCGAGGACCACCACCAGCCAGATGACGAACGAGACGGTGACGGAGGTCGGACGACCCGTGGTGCTTGCCATGTGCTGCTCCTTCTGACGTGGTCACGTTCAGCGACCTCACCGTGAACGTACAGCGCGGGCGCGGGCTTGTCCGGATGTCCGTTCTGCGCCGCGGGGTCAGCGCGCGGAGCGGACGTTCGCCGTGGTCCCGGGCTCGCTCGGCAGGTCGACCCACCGGCCGGAGACGGCGGACTCCTCCGCGGCGTCGAGCACCCGCGCCGAGGTCAGCGCGTCGTGGATGTTCGACCCCGTCGCCGCACCACCGGTCGCCGCGGTGAGGAACTTCGCGGCCTCGATGACCTTGAGGTCGTCGTAGCCCATGCTCGTGCCCGCGCTCGGCTGGAAGCGGGAGTAGTCCGGGAAGTACCCGTCCGCGAAGGCACGGGTGTAGCCGACGTGCGGACCGGTCCGGGCGAGGGCGACCTCGAGCTCGTTCAGGCGCTCGAAGTCCCAGCGGAGCGAACCCTCCGTCCCGAAGACCTCGAACGTGTACTCGGAACGCGGGCCGACCGCGATGCGCGACGCCTCGAGGTTGCCGAGCGCCCCCGCGCCGACGGCGGACTCGTCGAAGCGGACGAGCATGGTCGCGTAGTCCTCGTTCTCGACGGGCAGGAGCGAGCCCTCGTCCGGGGTGCCTGGCAGGCCCGGTCGCTCGGTGAGGTACGTACCCGTCGCCGCGGAGATCGAGCCGATCGGGCCGAGCACGTAGTGCATGAGGTCGACCAGGTGCCCCATCAGGTCGCCGAGGACACCGCTGCCCGAGGTGGCCCGGACGAAGCGCCAGGTCAGCGGGTCCTCCGGGTTCGACGAGAACCCGCCGAAGAACCGCCCCCGGACGTTCGTGATCCGACCGAGCGCGCCCTCGAGCACGAGCTGCCGGGCGTGCTGCACGGCCGGGACGTGCCGGTAGTTGAAGCCGATGGTCGTCGCGACCCCCGCGGCGTCGGCGGCAGCGGCGACGGCCACGGTCTCCTCGGCACCGCGACCGACGGGCTTCTCGATCCAGAACGGCTTGCCGGCCTCAGCCGCGGCGATGCCGATCTCGGCGTGCAGCGAGTTCGGTGCGCAGATCGAGACGACGTCGACCTCGGGGTCGGACAGGACCTCGCGGTAGTCCGAGACGACCTTCTCGTAGCCGAGCACGTCCTTGGCGTAGTCACGGCCGGCCGCGGCGACGTCGGCTGCCGCGACGAGCCGGGGGCGGATGCCGAGCTCCGGGTACAGCAGCGGGAGGAGGGCGTAGGAGCGCGAGTGCAGGCGCCCCATCCACCCGACGCTGATGAGACCGACGCCGACGGTCCGGGGTGCGTTCTGCTCGGTCACGGGGGCTCCTTCGCCGGGTTCTTGAACCGGTCCAAATCGTTGGACCGGTTCAATGATGAGCGTGCCGGCGCCCGCTGTCAAGCACTGCGTGCGCGGTCGGCGGCCTCAGCCCGAGCGCGGCACGGAGGACGATCGGATCCGCAGCGACGGCGTCACCAGGACCTCACCCGGATCGGCGTCGGACAGCAGCACCTCGGCGGCGCGTCGGCCGATCGTCGCGTTGTCCGGGTCCACCGAGGTCAGGTCGACCGCCCCCAGCGCCGCCAGGAACGTGTTGTCGTACCCGGTCACCGCCACCCGGTCGGCGAGCCCGCGCTGCCGGACTGCCGCGACCACCCCGAGCGCCGCCAGGTCGTTGACCGCGGTGATGGCGGTCGGCGGGTCCGCGCGGTCGAGCAGCTCCCCCGCGGCGCGGAACCCGGCGGCCTCGGTGAAGTCGCCCTCGGCCACCAGCGTGCCGTCGAGGCCACGCTCCGCCACCGCCGCCGAGAACGCCGCCGCCCGGTCGACGGCGACGCGGCCCCCGGCACCCCCGACGTGCCCGATGCGGCGGTGCCCGATCGCGGTGAGGTGGTCCACCACGAGGCGGAGACCGACCTCGTCGTCGCCCCGGACCGTGGCCGCGCCGAGGGGGTGCTCGGGGCGGGTGCTGGCGAAGACGACCCGGGCGGCGCCCATCGCCGCGACCACGCGGTCCACGTCCGGCACCGACCCGACGACGACGAGTCCGGAGGGCTGCAGGTCGCCGAGCATCGCGACGACCTCGGTGTCGAGTCGCCGGACGTCGGCACGCGTGGCCGCCGTGCTGGCACCCGCCGTGCCGGCACCCCCCGTGCCGTCGCCCGCCGTGCCGGCACCCGCCGTGCCGTCGCCCGACCCCGGCAGGACCGCACTCGTGACGAGCCCGAGCCGACCGCCGGCGGCCAGGGTGGCCCGCGCCGCGTCGACGACCTCGGCGAACACCGGGTTGCGGGAGTCCGCGACGAGGATCCCGACGAAGTCGTCCCGCAGGCCGTTCAGCGAGCGCGCGACCCGGTTCGGCCGGAACCCGAGGGCTTCGGCCGCGTCGAGGATGCGCGCGAGCCGGTGCGGGCTGACCGCGTCCGGGGCGCTGAACGCCAGTGACACGAGCGACTTCGACACCGCGGCACGGTCCGCCACGTCCCGCATCGTCGGCCGTCGCGTCGCCCCGGGTCCGTCGTCAGCCATGGACCTCATCTTGCAGCACGGCCGGGGCGGTCGCGACCGCGCGCGTCAGGGCTGGAACACCTGGATCTGGTCGAGCTCGGCGAACCTACCGCATCGAGCGGCGGCGGTGCCTCGCGTCGAGACCGTCCGACCCGATCGCCCACATCGTGTCGCGGACGGTGATCGACACCCCGGCGGGGACGATCTCGTCGATCCGGTCCAGGACCTCCGGGGAGAGCGTGACGTGTTCGGCCGCGAGGCATCCCTCGAGCTGCTCCATCGTCCGCGGCCCGATGACCACGGAACTCACCGCGGGGTGCTGGGCCACGAAGGCGATCGCGAGCTGCGGCAGCGTGAGCCCCGCCTCGTCGGCCAGGGCACCGAGTGCATCGGCGGCCCGGAACTTCGCGGCGTTCTCGGCCGAGTCCGCGTCCATGCGCCCGCCACGCGCCCGGACAGCCGAACCGGGGGCTCCGGCGTCCCGACCCGACCGGTAGCGCCCCGAGAGCCATCCGCCCGAGAGCGCCCCGAACGCCAGGACCCCGATCCCGAGGCGGCGCGCGGTGGGCAGCAGGTCGTACTCGACCGCACGGTTCAGCATCGAGTACGGCTCCTCGGCGACGCGGAACACACCGTGTCCCCGACGTTCGGCGATCGAGCGCGCCTCCACCATCCGCGAGGGCGGCATCTTCGACGTGCCGAACGAGCGGACCTTGCCGGCACGGACCAGGTCGGTGAGCGCGGCGAGGGTCTCGTCGAGGTCGGTGTGCGGGTCGGGCACCCCGAGTTCGTAGACGTCGATGCGGTCGGTTCGGAGCCGGCGGAGCGACCCCTCGATCGCCGAGGTCAGGAAGCGCCGGGAGCCGCCGCCGTGGTTCGGGTTCCCGTCCGGTGAGACGCCGGTCTTCACGGTGAGGACGACCTCGTCGCGACGACCGCCCTCGAGCGCTCGCCCGATGACCGTCTCCGACTCGCCCGCGGAGTACCCGTCGGCGGTGTTGATGGTGGTGATGCCGGCGTCCAGGGCGCGGTGCACGATCGCACGGCACGCGTCGAGGTCGGCGTTGCCGATGCTGCCGAACATCATCGCGCCGAGCGTCAGGTGGCTGACGCTGATGCCCGATCCACCCAGGGTGCGGAACTCCACGGGCGTCTCCATCCTCCGCCGGGACCGACGGTGCCGAGCTGCGGGCAGCCGGAAAGCGTGTCCGGTTCGTACGGTACGCGCAACCGGAAAGGCTGTCCAGATCTGGACGGTACCGGTGCACCGCGCCAGCGGGGTGACGGCCGTGCCTGGAGGTGGGCCCCACCAGCCGGTACCGGCGCACCGCGCCAGCGGGGTGACGGCCGTGCCTGGAGGGACGGTGCCGGCCCGCACCGCGCCTCCCGTCCGCCGTCGGCTCGCCGTCAGGCGCGCGCCGGAGCTGCCCCGCTCCGGTGTACACCGCTGCGTTCCTGAGGGGCGTGGGCCGCTCCGTCCGCTCGTTCCCCGAGATTCCTCGGCCGCCACGCCGAGTGGATGACAGCATGTGCACATGGGGATGCGCGTGGACCGGGACGAGCAGGCGGGAGTGCGCGCGTTCCGCAACCAATTCGCCGTGGTCGCGGGCATCACGCCCGTCGTCGCCTTCGTGCTCGTCGTGGACCGCGGATCGATCGGGGTCCTCGCCGTGATCGGCACCGCCCTGCCGCTGCTGGCCCTCGCGCTGACCGCGGCGGTGCCGGCGACGGTCGACCCACGGTGGTTCGCCGCCGTGCTCGCCGTCGACGTCGCCGCCATCGCGTTCATCCGGGGGGACGTCCCGTCGGTCGGGGTCAGCGCGCTCTTCGCCCTCCCGGCCCTCTGGTCCGGGTACGCCTTCGGGTTCGGTGGTGCGGGGGCCACGACCGCGGTCGCGGTCGGGTTGCTCTGGGTGGGGGCGCCGGGTGAGTGGTCGACGATCGACGCCGCGGACACGGCGCGCCTGGTCTCGCTCCCCCTGGTCATCGCCGCGGTGAGCGGCACCGCCGCAGCGCTCGCGCGGCGCGGCCGGGCCCGCCAGGAACTGCTGCACGACCAGGCCGTCCTGCTGCGGCGCCGGCTGAGCGAGGTGACCGCGCGGGAGGAACTGGTCCGCGCCGTCCTGGACTCGGTGGACTTCGACGTGCTCGCCTTCGACGCGGACGGCCGCACAACGGTCACGAACGCTGCCCGGGGCGGCGCCGCGCTCGACGACCTCGCGGACCGCACCGCGACGGTCGGTGACTCCCTGGTCCGTCGGACGCTCGACGGCACCGAGCTCGAGGAAGAACTCGTGCCGGTGCGGCGGGACGACGGGACGGCGCGGACGTACACGGTCAGCACACGACTGCTCCCGGACGAGGGCGGCGGTGGCGGCGTGCTCGTCGCGCGTGACGTCACCGCGGAACGGCGGGCGATCGAGGCCCGCGACGACCTGGTCGCATCGGTGTCGCACGAACTCCGCACCCCGACCACCGCGGTCCTCGGCTCGGTGGAGCTCGCCCGCGAGGTCGAGGGGCTGCCCCCGGACGCCGAACGTCTGCTCGATGTGGCCTCGCGCAACGCCGAACGCCTCGTCGAGCTCGTCGGCGGCATCCTCGAGGCTGCACGGGAAGAGCGCGTCGACCTGGTGCTCGCACCGTGCGACCTGCTCGAGGTGGTCGACGCCGCGCTCGAGGCAGCGGCGCCGGCCGCGAGCGCCGCAGGCGTGTCGCTCCGGCCCGGTCCGCGCGACGCTCCGGTCCGAGCGGTGGCCGATGCCTTCCGGCTCCGGCAGGTCGTCGACAACCTCGTCAGCAACGCCGTGAAGTACAACCACGAAGGTGGCTGGGTCGAGATCGGGGCGCACGCCGTGGGTGACCTGGTCTGGCTCATCGTGCGCGACGACGGCATCGGGATCGCGGAGGCGGATCAGGACCACCTCTTCGAACGCTTCTTCCGCGCGGAGAGCGTCCGCAGCACGGGCATCCACGGGACCGGCCTCGGCCTCGCGATCTGTCGACAGATCGTCCGCCGCCACGGGGGCGACCTCACGGTCCTCAGCGTGCTCGGCGAAGGGACCACGGCGACGATGACGATCCCCGCGGCCGGCCCCGACCGGACGGCGGCCACCACGTGAACCCCGCCCTCTCCTGGACGCTGATCGGCGGCGGGCTGGTGCTCCTCGTGGCCGTCGCGGTGTCGCGGCGGTCCCGGACCGGACGCCCGGAGGTGCGACGGGGAGCCCTCGACGCCGCGGTGACCATCGTCGGCGCGTTCCTCGTGCTGATCGGCGCTGCGCTCCTCGCCGGTGCTGCGACCAGGGTCCTCGTGGTCTGGCTCGTGGTCCTGCTCGCGGTCGGTCTGCTGTGCACGGTGCTCCGGGTCCGGCCAGGTCGGACCGTGTCGGCCGCGTTCGCGGTCCCACAGCGTGCCGAGGCGATGCCGGCCGCGACGAGGATGCTCGAGCGCGCCGACTTCCACCAGGTCTCGGTGGTCCGGCTGGCGGTCACCGTCGGGGACGCATCCCGGCTCGGGACGGCCTTCGGCCCCGACGTCGTTGAGTCCGCGAGGACGGTGCTCGCACGGGCGCTCCTGGAGGTCGTCCCGCCGGACGCACCGCTCTGGACGGAGGACCACGACCGTGTCGTGGCGCTGGTGCGGCAGGAGGAGTGCGACCTGACCGCGTGGCGGGCACAGGTGGAGAGCATCCTCGTCGCCGAGTCTCCCGAGCACGTCCCGACCGTACCGGCGGCGACGTGGCGGACCACGTCGACCGACGATCGCGGCTACGGCCTCGACGACCTCGGAGCGGACGAGCCGACCGCCGGCTGACCCGGTCGGCAGGACCTCACCGGGCCGGAGCGAGGTCGATCGACAGCGTGTCCGTCGCGGTCTGCTGCGCGGTGGGCCCGGTCGACGTCTCGGCGAACACCAGTGTCACGATCGCTCGGAGCCGTGCAGCCCCGGCCGGCGCCGCACCCAGGACGAACGTTCCCGACCACGACTGCGGTGCCGCGACGGCGTAGCCCTGCCCGTTCCCCTGCGCGGCTGGCGGCGGGACCTCGGCGACGTCGGCTCCGGAGCGGGACCGGTACGAGACGTCGACCGCGGCGCGCACGAGCCGGACCTCGCCGATGCCGCCCGACGATCGGGTCGTCACCGACATCGACAGTGGCTTGTCGGCACCCGGGGTCCAGTCGTCCATCGGCAGGGTCGACCAGTACCGGACGTCCACGGTCAGGTCGCCGGCCCGGAGCGTCCTGCTCGCTGCCCCGGACGCGAGGTCGCCGCCGACGGCTCCCGCGCTCGGGGACGGGGTCGGCCGCGGCGTCCCGGCCGTCGTCCCGCCGGCCCGCGGCGAGCTCGACGCCGACGCCGCGACCTCCCACGGAGGTGTCCCGCACGCGGACAGCGCGAGCAGCGACACGATCGCCACCGCCACCGCGAGCGCTCCCCGCCGCCGACCCGTTCCCCACCGACTCGTTCCCCACCGGACCGTCATCGCCGCCTCGCTCCCCGCACCAGAGCAGATCTTGAGGATCTGTTGCGCCATGGTAGCGCCGGCCCAGAGCGGCGGGTCGGAGACTCGTTGCAACCGCATCGACCCGAACGATCAGGAGCACGCCGTGTCCGCCAGCCGCCCCTCCGAGGCCACCCGAACCGTCCCCACCACGTCGGCCGCCGCCGACCGCGCCCGCTACACCCGCCGCCACGACCCCGAGCTGGCCGCCTCGGTCCTCGACGACCTGGAGGCGCTGCCGGACTACCGCCCGAGCATCGGGTGCGTGATCCCCGCGTACAACGAGGAGGAGAGCATCGCCGACGTGCTGACCGCCCTCCTCGCGCAGACCCGGCTCCCGGACGTCGTCCACGTCGTGATCAACAACACGACCGATCGGACCTTCGACGTCGCGGCGGAGTTCGCCGGTCCGCACCGGTCCGTGCGGGACGGCGTCGAGCAGTGCACGGAGGTCTACGTGCACGACATCGGCGAGAACCCGGACAAGAAGGTCGGCGCGCTGAACTACGGCTTCAGCCTCATCGAGGGCTGCGACTACATGCTCGGCGTCGACGGCGACACGACCGCGCACCCGGACGCGGTCGAGTGGCTCGCGCAGGAGATCGTCTCCGACGCGCGCATCGGCGGGATCTCCGCGATCTACTCGATCGACGACCGACCGTTCCGCGGGGTGGTGCAGCGCTTCCTCATCGCCGGGCAGCGCGCGCAGTTCGCCGCCTTCAACATGCAGAACATGCTGAAGGGCCGGAACATGGCGGTGCTCGGCGGGCAGTTCTCGATCTTCTCCATGCGGGCACTGCACGAGGTCATGGAGGCCAACCACCAGGGGTCCCCGTGGGTCAAGGACAGCGAGGTCGAGGACTCCCTGCTCTCCCTGCAGGTGAAGAGCGCCGGCTACCTCACCAAGATCAGCGCCCGCGCCCGCGCGGACGTCGGCGGGATGCACACCCTCCGCGGCCTCGACGCCCAGCAGGTCAAGTGGAACTTCGGCGCCATCGAGCTCATGTGGCCCGGGCAACGCGGCGACACCAAGGGGCAGCCGTTCCACCCGAACCTCCGGCTGCGCTGGATCGAGCACGCATCGATGGCGATCAACTTCCTGACCCGCGTGCTGTTCGTGCTCCTGCTCGTCGCGTCCCTGTCGATCCACGCGTTCGTGTTCAGCCCGCTGTGGTTGCTCCCCCCGGCCGCGGCGGTCGCGCTGAACCTCCGCGTGGTCGCGTCGATGAAGCACCGCACGTGGCGGGACGTGCTCTTCGCGGCGGCGGTCGCCCCGGCCGAGGTCTACATGTGGGTCCGGCTCGGTCACTTCCTCCGCGCCTGGACGCGCTTCGCGAGCAAGAAGCAGACCGACAACTGGGCGGAGCAGGCCAAGGCCGAACGCGGCTCGGGCAACGCACACCTGGCACCGGTCGCGATCGTCCTGATCGTGATGGCGGCCGCCGTCTCCGGCTGGCTGCAGCTCGACGTCGTCGCGCAGTCCACGATCCTGTGGTTCGGCTGGCCGGTGCTCGCCGTCATCACGGCGATGCAGACCCTCGGGATGATCGGCAAACTGCTCCGCCGTCAGTTCGGCTACCGGGTCTGACGCATGCCGCTGCCCCGCTCACTCCGCGACGAACCCCGGGTCCCCCGGTCCCGTCAACCGGTAGCCGACGCCCCGGACGGTCACGACGAAGCGTGGCGCGTTCGGGTCGTCGGCGAGCTTCCGTCGCAGGTTCGCCATGTGCACCTCGACGTTGCGCCGGTCGGAATCGCCGATGAAGTGGGTGGTGACGTAGTCGTCGTTCCGGACGGCCAACGCGAGGTCCGCCTTGGAACGCACACGGCGGCGTGTCTCGACCAGCGTCGCGATGAGGTCGAACTCGGTCTTGGTCAGGTCCACGGCGACCCCGTCCACCCGGACGAGCCGGGCCTCCAGGTCGAGCTCGAGCCCGTTGTGACGCACCCAGGTGCCGCCGCCGTCCTCCTCGCTCGCGGCGGGCTCAGCCGGCGGAGCCGGCGACTCCGGGAGCTCCGTCGGCGCCGGCGGGTCCGGCGGGGACGTCACGACCGGCGCAGCGGTCGTGACGGTGACCGCACCGGCCGGCTGCTGCGCGGTGTCATCCAGGTCGCGCGCATCGGACGCGAGCGGCTCGGACGTGCGCGGGCGACGGAGCATCGCCCCGAGCCGAGCACGGAGCTCGCGCGGCCGGAACGGCTTCACGAGGTAGTCGTCCGCGCCGGCCTCGAGGCCCTGCAGGATGTCGATCTCATCGCCCATCGCGGAGATCATCACGATGTAGGTGCTGCTCGACTCCCGGATCCGTCGCGCCACCTCGAAGCCGTCGATCCCCGGCAGCGACACGTCGAGCGTGGTCACCACGGGCTCGTGGGCGAGGACCGCGCGCACGCCGTCCTCCCCGTTGCCGGTGCTGACCGTCGAGAAACCGGCCTGCATGAGCACCTGCTCGAGCAGGTACCGGATGTCGAGGTCGTCCTCGATCACGACGGCGACCCGTCGCTCCTGTCCCGGATCCGTCATGACGCTGTCCCCCTCCCCCGTCACGGTGGTCATCCGTGAGCGGCACGCTGGTCGTCCTCGACGCGCACGACCGTGCCGACCGGTACGGATGGCTCGTCTCCGAGGAGTATTGCAGCACGCTCCTCCGTGCGGACACCTGGGGATCAGTGCTCCGGTCGTTCGCACCCGCCCCGGACGTGCTGCTGATCGGGTCCCTGACGGACCGCGACGCGGCCGGCGTCGCCTCGATCGTGCGGATCAGCCGGGCGCTGCGTGTGCGGGTCGTCTGTGATGGGTCACGGCTGGGCGTCGGTCCGCTCCGGGCCGCCGTGGCCGCCGGCGCCACCGGGTGGGACGGGGCGACGGCGACCGCGCGGGCGGCGTTCGGGTCGGGCGGACGGTGACGAATCGGACGCACCTCCGCTGCGGCGTGCCCCGCCCACGCCCTGGTCACGGTGATCCGGACCGTGTCGGACCAGATCGGGGGCGCGATCCTCTCAGGCGCAGATCTCACCGTCGTGGCACGCGACCTCCACGCAGACGTCGACGTCGCGCTGACCGACGCGTCCAGCGACTTCCGCGCGATGCTGACGAGGAGCGCGGCACCACACGAGCAGGCCCTCGATCCTGCATGACGATGTCCGGGGTCGGGCCGCAGAGGATCCGGCGACCGGACCGGTGGTGCAACGCCGCCGCGGCGCACGAGGGCGTCGACATCGTGGCTGACTCGCGCGCACTTCACCGAGCTGGACCGGACGATCGACCTCGTCCGCGACCGGGACGGGGCGCTGACGTTCAGCGTGACGCCGCAGATGCACGACCGGAGCCGTGCCCAGGTGACCGAGTCGATCCGGATGCCGCGCTGGGTGGCGATGAGCGCCTCCAGGCTGGCCGCCGGCAGGGCACTGCACATCGGACCGGTGACGCTGCGACCGCGGTCCAGCGCGGTGGCGACCGCACCGCGGCAGGTCGTGACCGACGCGTCGGTCGAGGCAGGCCACGGTCCACAGTTCGTCCCGGACGCCACCGACCCGGCGCAGCACACCGCCGCCGCCGCCAGGTGGTTCGCGTCCTCCGTCGACGCGCTGACGGCCCCGGGAGCGCGTCGACGGCGTCGGCGATCGGATCGTCGGGCCGGCCCGCGCTCGCGCCGAGCCGGTGCGGAGGCGTCGACGGTCGCTGATGCCGCTGCGAGTCAGACGGTCGACGGCTGCTCGAGGACGTCGGCGGCTGCTCGCGTGATCGCGTCGACGAGGGCTCGGAGGCCCGCGTCGCCACTGCTGCTCCGCCGGGTCGCGACCGAGACCTCCCGGTGCACTGCCGGTGTCGGGGCGCGGAAGCCGACACCTGAAGGCGCTTCGGCGACGGCCATCCGTGGCACCAGTGCGACCCCGGCTCCTGCGGCCACGAGCGCGAGCTGCACCGAGTAGTCGATGGTCCGGACGGCGATGGCCGGCTCGAACCCCGCGGTGGCGCAGGCCTGGACGAGCATCCGCTGACACGCGGTGCCGTCCGGGGCTGCCATCCACTGCTCCTGCGTGCGGCTCCGCAGGTCAGGTGACGCATCTGATGGCTCGGTGTCCGGGACGGCGAGGAGCACCGGTTCCGAACCGAGTGGCTCGATGCGGAGTGCATCCGGCCGGGGCCCGGGGAGGTTCGAGTAGGAGTGCACGATCGCGGCGTCGACACGCCCCGCCTGCAGCGCCGCGATGGCCCCGTCCGGCTCGAGGACGTCGAGCCCGACCTCGAGCCCGCTGCCGTCGTCGCGGAGGCGCCGGGTGAGCGGCGCGACGATGGTCCGCGCGGCGGTCGGGAACGCTGCGACGCGGTACTTGCCCGTCGACCCGGCCCGGATGCTGTCGAGTTCGAGTTCCGCCAGGGTCAGCACAGCGGCGAGGTCCCGGCCGTGCCGCGCGAGCTGGCTGCCCGCGGCGGTGAGTCGGAGCCGTCGCCCCTGGCGTTCGGTCAGGGGTGTGCCGGCTTCACGCTCCAGGGCACTGAGCTGCATCGACACCCCGGACGGGGTCTGGTGCAGTTCCGTCGCGACGGCGGCGATCGTTCCCAGGCGCTCGAGGTCGGCCAGGAGTTGCAGACGGCGGGCATCGAGCATCCGAAACCTCACTGATCATGATTGGTGTGCTCACGAATCGTAACTGGTGCTGATGATCAGTCGCCGTGATGATCAGGGGGTGACTCGACACACCCCAACCCTCGCCGGCCTCGCCGTCGTCGTCCTCTGGGCGAGCGCCTTCCCGGCGATCCGCGTCGCGGTGCCCGAGTTCGGGGCGGTCGGACTCTCCTTCGTGCGGCTCGCGATCGCCGCGGTTGCGCTGGTCCTCGTGGGGATCCGCATGAGGATCCGGCCGCCACGATTTGCGGACCTCGGCTGGGTGGCCGCGTGCGGAGTGACCGGTATGGCCACCTACCAGCTCCTGCTGAACTGGGGCGAACTGCACGTACCCGCGGGGACCGCGAGCATCATCGTCTCCGCCGCGCCGCTGGTCTCCGTCGTCGTCGCACGGGTCCTCTTCGCCGAACGCATCCCCGTCGTCGTCGGCGTCGGCTCGGTCGTCGCCCTCGCCGGCGTGGCGGTGGTGTGCCTCGCACGCTCCGGCATCGGGTTCGGTGCCGCCGCGTGGGTGGTCGTCGCGGCGATGGTCGTCCAGGGCATCTACCACCCGCTGCAGAAGCCGCTCCTGCGGAAGTACACGAGCATCGAGGTCGCCACCTCCTGCATGGTCGCCGGTGTCGTGATGACCCTGCCGCTCGTCCCCGTCGACTGGGCGCGGCTCGTGCACGTGGACGCGGCCGGGTGGCTCTCCGCCGCCTACCTCGGGTTGCTCCCGTCGGCGCTCGGGTTCGTGCTCTGGGCGTACGCCGTGGGCCGGATGCCCGTCGCGCTCTCCACCTCCTTGCTCTACCTCGTCCCACCGGTCGCGGTGCTGATCTCCTGGGCATGGCTCGGGGAAGTGCCGACCCCACAAGAGGCGATCGGTGGCGTCATCGTCCTCCTCGGCGTCGCCCTCGTCTCGCAGGGCGGACGACCCCGCCGGGCGGTGGGCCGCCGCGACGCTGCAGGTGTGCCAGTGGGCTGGGACCGCTCCCGCCGAGTCCGGAACCGACGGTGAGCGGGGGGGGTGGGGCCGCACTCCGACACCACACACCGCGTCGGCAGTCGTTTCCGCGTCGTCCGGAGGAAGGGATCGGGCACCCGTACTGCCCTCCGGGAAGCCTCCGCGGGTTTCGTGCGGCGCGCGAACCAGGAGCTCCTGTAGTATCTGCGTGTGCACGTAGACAAGCAGCCTTGCGGACTCAGCCCGGAGTCCGAGTACGTCGAGCTCGCCGTGGAGGTGTTCGCGATGCTCGCGGATGCGACCCGCGTGAAGATCATCCTTGCGCTCCGGAACGCGGAGGAGATGAGCGTCAACCACCTCGCCGACGTGGTGGACAAGAGCCCCGCGGGAGTGTCGCAGCACCTGGCAAAGCTCCGGCTGGCACGGATGGTGTCGACCAGGCGCGAGGGTACGACGGTGTTCTACCGGCTGACGGACGAGCACGCGTCGGAGTTGGTCATCGACGCGGTGAAGCAGGCCGAGCACGTCGTCGGTCAGGCACCGCACCACCACCGGGAGCAGACCTCGGCATGACCAACCACACGCACGTCCCTGCGGACCACCACGACCACGGTGCGCATGGGCACTCGCATCCGCACGGCGGTGCGAAGGGGTTGCTGTACGACCTGTTCGTGCCCCACACGCACGACTCCGCGGACTCGATCGACGACGCGATGGAGGCCAGCACCGCCGGCGTCCGCGCACTCAAGATCAGCTTGTCCATCCTGTTGGCGACGACGGTCCTGCAGGCGGTGATCGTCGCGTTCACCGGGTCGATCGCGTTGCTCGCGGACACGATCCACAACTTCGCGGACGCCCTCACCGCGGTGCCGCTGTGGATCGCGTTCATCCTCGGCCGACGGGTCGCGAACCGCCGATACACGTACGGGTACGGCCGCGCGGAAGACCTTGCGGGCATGTTCGTCGTGTTCGTCGTCGCCCTCTCCGCCGTCGTCGCCGGCTGGCAGGCCATCGACCGGTTCATCCACCCGAAGCCGATCGAGAACCCGTGGCTGCTGGTGCTGGCGGGTCTGATCGGGTTCGCCGGCAACGAGGCGGTGGCGATCTACCGCATCCGCGTCGGGCAGAAGATCGGCTCCGCCGCGCTCGTCGCGGACGGCGTGCACGCTCGCCTCGACGGGTTCACGTCCCTGTCGGTCGTCCTCGGCGCGATCGGCGTCCTGGTCGGCTTCCCGATGGCGGACCCCATCATCGGTCTGCTCATCTCCGTCTCGATCATGGTCCTGCTCTGGGGGACCGTGAAGTCGATCGGCTCGCGACTCATGGACGCCATCGACCCCGCGCTCGTCGGCAAGGCGCAACGCGCTCTCGAGCACGCCACCGGCGTCGAGGTCGTGCGGGACATCCGACTCCGCTGGGTCGGCCACCGCTTGATCGGTTCCGCCACCGTCGAGGTGGCCGCGACGTCGCTGCATGACGCCGAGCACATTGCAGAGCATGCCGCCGAGCACGTGCACGATGCGATGGGCAACGTCGATGAGTTCACCGTCACCCCCGCCGCGTACCAGCACTGACGGCCGGGACTGCTGCAGGTTCGGTTGACTCGGTCGTACTCGATGGGCCCGCGAACATGAGATGACCTGTTGGACGCCAAGCCTGAAGACCCCCCGCTCCGCCTCCAGGATTCGAACCCGGACCTAACGGCACCAAAGGCCGTCGTGCTGCCATTACACCAAGGCGGAACGCGCACGCAGGCGCTCCACCATCCTCCCATGACGACGAGGCTGGCCGTGCAGCCCCCGCGTCCGCCAAGATGGTGGGATGCCGCAGGAGGACGAGGTCGATCGCATCGTCGCTGCGTGGGGACGGGAACGGGCCGACCTGGACTTCGGGCCGCTCGAGGTGCTGTCCCGGGTGGACCGGCTCGCCCGACACCTCGACCGTGCTCGTCGGGCCGCCTTCGACGAGAGCGGCGTGGAGCCGTGGGAGTTCGACGTGCTCTCGGCGCTCCGGCGTGCGGGTGAGCCGTACGAGCTGAGCCCGAAGACGCTGTTGCAGCAGACCCTGGTGTCGAGCGGCACGATGACGAACCGGGTGGACCGGCTCGCGGCACGCGGGCTCGTCGCGCGCCGCACCGACCCGAAGGACGGCCGCGGCATCCTCGTGTCGCTCACCGCCGAGGGCCGCGCCGCGGTGGACGCCGCGATCGCCGACCTGCTCGGTGCCGAGCGGGACATCCTGACGGGGGTGTCCGACGCCGAGCAGGACCAGCTGTCCGGGCTGCTCCGGCGGCTCATCCTCGGCCTCGGGGACTAGCGTCCGGCGCTGGCGACGGGCCGGCGCCCCCGACGGGGGACGCGCGGATCCGCGGGGTGATGCCCTAGGTTGACGACGTGGACATCGGGCGGGCGATCCTCGGGACGAGTGTGGTGGGCGCCGTCGTGCTCGCGGTCGGCTTCGGCGTGGCGGTGACACCGGCGGGCGGGCTGTCGACCGATGCGCGGGGCGGCGGCATCTGCGGCACCTACCCGGACGGCGCGACCACCGCCGCGGCATGGTTCGCCACGTCGTTCCGGAACGACACCGGGCACAGCGTGCGGGTCCGCGACGTGCGGGCGATGGCGCTGCGCCAGGTCACGCTCTCGCACCTGGCGATCGCGCCGGAGCTCGACGACGACTTTCCCGGGCTCTTCGTCACCGACGACGAGGCCCTCCCCGAGGAGTACGGCCGCACGGTCCCGGTGGACAGCGGCTTCGTGGTGCCGGCGCACGGTGTCCTCGACGTCGTCGGTCGCATCGTCCTGCACGACGGCGCCGACGCGGGCCGGTTGCACGGCCTGGTCGTCACCACGTCCGGTCCGCTGGGGACCTTGCACACCGTCACCGACCCCGAGTCGTTCGGCGTCGGCATCGGCACCGGCCACGAGGAGTCCGACATCGGGTGCATCGGCGCCTGACCACGCAGGACCTCGCCGCACGTCGCCGCACGGCGCCTGACGACGCAGGACCTCGCCGCGCGTCGCCAGCCGTCCCCGGCTACACCCCGAGCAGCTCCGCGACCTCGAGCCACCGCTCCTCGAGTTCCTCGACCTCGGCCTCCAGACCGGCCAGACGCGACTGCAGCTCGCCGAGGCCGGCGTAGTCGGACTGGTCGTGCGTGGCGAACGCGTCGAGGAGCTTCTTGCGCTCGTCCCCCACGCGGGCGATCCGACGGTCGAGCGCCGACATCTCCTTCTCCGCGGCGCGACGGTCGGCGCCGGACAACGACGACGCGGCAGCCGCTGAACCAGCGGCAGCAGCACCGGCGGACCCGGCGGTACCGGACCCGGCCGCAGCACCGGCCGAGCCGGTCCCGCCAGCCGTGTCGGGCCTCCCGGCAGACGCGGCGGCAGCCGCCGAAGCGGTCCCGCCACCGGCCCCGGACGACCGGAGCCGCATGTACTCGTCGACGCCGCCAGGCAGGTGCCGGAGGTGCCCGCCGAGCACGGCGTACTGCTGGTCGGTGACGCGCTCGAGCAGGTACCGGTCGTGGCTCACGACGAGGAGCGTGCCCGGCCAGGTGTCGAGGAGGTCCTCCATCGCGGCGAGCATGTCGGTGTCGAGGTCGTTGGTGGGCTCGTCGAGGATGAGCACGTTCGGCTCGTCGAGCAGGATGAGCATGAGCTGCAGCCGGCGCTTCTGCCCGCCCGACAGGTCCTTGACGGGCGTCGAGAGCTGCGCCGAGGTGAAGCCGAGTCGTTCGAGCAGCTGCGACGGCGTCATCTCCTTGCCGTCCGCCACGTAGCTCGTCTTCTTGCGCGCGACGACCTCGCGGACGCGGTCGTCGGCGAACTGCGCGAGGTCGGCGAGCTGCTGGTCGAGGACGGCGACCTGCACGGTCTTGCCGGTCTTCACCCGGCCGCTCGTCGGCTGCAGCCGTCCGGACACCAGGCTGAGGAGCGTCGACTTGCCGGCACCGTTCGGCCCCAGGATGCCGGTCCGCTCCCCCGGCGCGATCCGCCACTCGATGCGGTCGAGGATCTGCGTGCCGTCGAAGGACACGCTCACGTCGAGCAGGTCGACGACGTCCTTGCCGAGCCGCGCCGTCGCGGTCTTCGCCAGCGCCACCGTGTCGCGGATGGGCGGCACGTCGTCGATGAGGGCGTTCGCGGCGTCGATGCGGAACTTCGGCTTGCTCGTGCGGGCCGGGGCACCGCGGCGGAGCCACGCGAGCTCCTTGCGGGCCAGGTTCTGCCGGCGCTGCTCGCTCGCCGCGGCCTGCCGGTCGCGCTCGACGCGCTGCAGGATGTACGCCGCGTAGCCGCCCTCGAAGGGTTCGACGACCCCGTCGTGGACCTCCCACGTGTCGGTCGACACCGCGTCGAGGAACCACCGGTCGTGCGTCACGACGACGAGGCCGCCCTGGTTCGCGGACCACCGCCGGTTGATGTGCTCCGCGAGCCACTGGATCCCCTCGACATCGAGGTGGTTCGTCGGCTCGTCGAGGAACAGCACGTCCCAGTCGCCGACCAGCAGCCGTGCGAGCGCCACCCGCCGTCGCTGACCGCCGGAGAGCTCGTCGACCGACACGTCCCACGGGATGTCCGAGACGAGTCCGCCGATGATGTCGCGGATCTTCGGGTCACCGGCCCACTCGTGCTCCTCGCGGTCGCCGACGACGACGCTGCCGACGAGTTCGCCGGCGGGGAGGATGTCGCGCTGGTCGAGGTAGCCGACCGTCAGACCGCGGCGGTGCGTGACCCGGCCGCCGTCCGGCTCGAGGCGCTGGGACAGCAGGGCGAGGAGGGTCGACTTGCCGTCGCCGTTCCGGCCGACGACACCGATGCGGTCACCCTCGTCGATGCCGAGGGTGACGCTGTCGAAGACGACCTTGGTGGGGAACTCGAGATGCAGGTTCTCGGCGCCGAGGAGATGAGCCACCCGTCAAGGGTAGGCGGCTGGCGGGGGTGCGTGGTGCGGGGCGGGGTGGGGTGCGGGTGCGGGTGCGGACCGACTCGGAACGACACGTCCGACGTCGTACGACATCGGCGTCGTCGTTCCGGGTCGGGTCACCGCGACGGCGGCATCGTCCGAGGTCGGGTCACCACACAGATGCGCGGCACCCACCGGCCTGGAGGCGCGGCTCAGCTCCCCGGGGTCGGCTCGCCTTCGCCCGCGGCCTCCTTGGCACGGCGCAGTCGCGCCTGGGCCTCCCAGTACTCGATCTCACGTTCGAGCTCGGCGAGCTCCTGCTCCGTGCCGGTCACCCGCTTGTCGCCGTGCGCGGCACGAGCGTGACCGAGACTCGCGTACTGGTCCTCGTGACGCTTGGGTTCGAGGTACCGGCCGTAGTTCCGGTCGCCCTGGGTCCAGTCGTGCCCGACGGCGAACCACACGATGCTGCCGACGACCGGGACGAGGATCACGAGGAAGACCCAGGCGAGCTTGGGCAGGCCGCGCACCTGGTCGTCGCCCTTCGTCAGGATGTCGATCAGGGCGAAGACCAGCAGGACCACTCCGGCCCCGTACAGCAGCACGCTCATGAGGTCGGATTCTATGGATCCGCTCGGAACCGGCGCTACGCCCCGAACGCGTGCCGTGATTGCGATCCGGCAACGGTCTGCTTCACGACCGTTCAGGCTCTGGTCCGAGGAAGCGCCGCGCGAGGAGGACCTCACGGAAGGTGGTGGCCGCGATGAGGACCCAGAGCATCGCGAGCACGGCGTACACCTGCCACAGGTCGACTCCGGACACCGCCAACCCGGTCCACACCAGGGGCTGGGCGCAGGCCGCGGGGAGCGTCCTTCCCCGAGCCTGCTGCACCGCAGTGGCACGGACGACGTCGAGTCGGTCGTCCGGCACGGGACTGCGTCGCCGGATGGACCGTACGACCGCGGACTGCTCACGACGGAGGAGGCCCTTCATCACGGGTTCCTCTGCGGACGGCCGCGCGCGCTCGCGCAGCGCCCGGACCACCTCCACGACCACGACCAGGAGACCGGTCACCGCGCCGACGATCGCGGTCAGCCACCGCCCGACGTCGTCGGGGCCGAACGACGTCGCCACAACGACGAGCGCGCCCACGGCGACGACGAGGGCGCCCGCGACCAGAGGGAGTGAGACACGCGGCTGCGCATCACCGTCGAGCACACGTTCTGCCCGTTCGGCTGCGAGGGCCCAGCGCCACTCCGCGGCTGCTGCGGTGTCGGTCATCACGACCGACTCAACCACATCGCGTGAGGATCCGTCAGAGAGCGGCGACCCACTCGTCGGAACCGTCGGTGAACCGCTGGTGCTTCCAGATCGGCACCCGGTCCTTCACCAGGTCGACGAGGGCTCCGCACGCGGCGAACGCCTCGGCCCGGTGCGGGGACGACACCGCCGCGGCGAGCGCAACGTCCCCGATCCCGAGCGCTCCGACGCGGTGCAGCACGGCGATGCGGACCTCGGGGTGGGCTTCCGCGATCGTCCGTGCCACCTCGGCGATGACGTCGCCGGCGCTCGGGTGCCGTTCGTACTCCAGTGCGGTCACCCCCTTCCCGCCGTCGTGGTCACGGACGACCCCGGCGAACGTGACGACCGCACCGTCCTGGTCGGTGGCGACGACCGCGGCGACCTCGTCGACGGTGATCGGCCGGTCGACCACGTCGGCCACGAGGACCCGAGCAGCAGAGGACGAAGCGGCGGCGCTCACGAGGCACTCCGCGGCGCGTGACCGTCGCCCGCCACCTGCGCGAGCACGTGGTCGAGCAGTCCGTCGAGCACGGCGAGCCCGTCCGCGACCCCGCCACGCGAGCCCGGCAGGGTGACGATGAGGGTGCCCCCGCTGGCGATCCCGGCGACGCCGCGGCTGAGGAGCGCGGTCGGCCCGGCTCCGGCGAGACCGCGACGCCGGATCTCCTCGGTGATGCCGGGCAGCTCGAGGTCGATGAGTGGCGCGATCGCCTCGGGGGTCCGGTCGGTCGGGGTGACGCCGGTGCCGCCCGTGGTGACGACGACGCGGGCATCGACGAGGAGCTCGGCGGCGACCGTGTCGGCGATCGGTCCGCCGTCCGGGACGATGATCGGCTCCGCCACGGTGAAGTCGCGCTCGCGGAGCCAGGCCGCGATGACCGGCCCGGTGCGGTCGAGCGCGGGGTCGGTCGCTGCCTGGGTCGACACGACCACGACGGCTGCGCGGCCCCTGGTCGGCTGCGAGGTCATCGGTTGCTCCAGTCCCCGGACCGGCCGCCGTGCTTCTCGAGCACCCGGACGTCCGTGATCGTGGCCGTCCGGTCGACGGCCTTCACCATGTCGTACACGGTCAACGCCGCGACGCTCGCCCCGGTCAGCGCCTCCATCTCGACACCGGTCCGCGAGGTGGTGCGCACCGAGACCTCGACCACGACGCGGTCACCGTCGCCGGTGATGTCGACCTCGACCCCGGCGATCGGCAGCGGGTGGCAGAGCGGGATGAGGGACGAGGTCTGCTTCACTGCCATGATCGCGGCGATCCGGGCGGTGCCGATGACCTCGCCCTTGGGCAGGGACCCGTCGAGGATGCGGGCCACGACCTCCGGCCGCGTGACGAGCGTCGCGGTCGCGGTGGCCGACCGCGCGGTGACGGCCTTCTCGGAGACGTCCACCATGTGCGCGCTGCCGTCGGCGCGGACGTGGGTGAGGTCGGGTTCGGACGGTGCGCGTTCGGTCATCGGAGACTCCAGACGGTCAGCAGGTCCCCCGGTTCGACGGCGGCGGTGCCGACCGGGATGTGCACGAGGTGCGTGGCGGCGGCGTAGTGGGCGAGCAGGTGCGAACTCGGACCGCCGACGAAGTGCACGCGCCCGTCCTCGACACGGCCGCGCCGGACCTGGTGCTTGCCCTCGGGCGAGGTCGTCGCCTCGGCGGCGGGCAGCACCTCGGTCGGGCGTTCGGCGGCGGTCCCGGCGTCGACCGCGAGGACCGGCCGGAGGAACACCTCGAAGGACACCAGCGCCGACACGGGGTTGCCGGGGAAGGACACGACCGGCACCGGACGCCCCGCGAGTTCGACCGTGCCGAACGCCTGCGGGCCGCCCGGCTGCATCGCGACCGGCGTCACGGCGAGGCCGCGCGGCTCGAGCGCCTGCCGGACGACCTCGTACGCCCCGGCACTGATGCCCCCGGTGGTGAGCACGAGGTCGGCCCAGTCGCCCACCGCGTCGTCGAGCGCGGCGGTGAACGTGGCCACGTCGTCCGGCACCCGCACCGAGCGGGAGACCACCCCGACCTCGGCCAGGGCCGCCCGCAACGCGATGCCGTTCGCGTCGCCGATCGTGGCGTCCCCCGCGCCCTGGAGCTCCGAGCCGGTGGAGACGACGAGCACCCGGGGCTGCCGGACGACGTCGACCGTCGTGACCCCGGCGGCCGCGAGGGTCCCGAGCAGCGCGGGCGTCACGGCGGCCCCCGCCGGAGCGAGTTCGCCCCCGCTCGGCAGGTCGGTGCCGATCGCGCGCACGAACGTCCCGGCTGCCAGCCCGTCGGGAACGGTGACCTCGGCGAGCGCCAGTGCCGCCGGGAACGACCCGGGCCCGGTGGACTCCACCGGGAACACAGCGTCCGCCCCGGTCGGGATGCGCGCACCGGTCATGATCGGGGCCGCGCTGCCCGGCTCCAGCGGCGCGGGCACCACACCGGCCGGGATCGGCGCCACCACGCGGAGGACCCGTCCGGCGTCGGCGGAACGGACGGCGAAGCCGTCCATCTGGCTGTTGTCGAACGGTGGGAGGGGCACCGGTGAGACGACGGCCCGCCCGAGCACCCGGTGATCGCGTCCGGCGCCGGCCCCGGTCGCGAGGTCGTCGATGTCCCGTGCCTCCAGGCCGGAACGTCTGCCGGACAGGACCGGCGCGACCAGCGCGGCGATCTCGTCACGGTGCTGACCGATCGTTCGCACGTGCGCCTCCGAACAGGTGGGAAGGGTGCCCGCTCCCGGTCGGTCCGGGGGCGGTCCCAGTAGCGTAACGAGCGCGCGGAACGCGCCGAGGACCATTCGGAGGACCTGTGGAGAACGACGTGACCACGACCGGGGCTGTGGACGAGACGCGAGTGGGCATCGGGGTGATCGGCGGGTCGGGCCTGTACGAGCTCTTCGAGGCCGGCACCGCTGACGAGGTCGACGTCGACACCCCGTTCGGCCCCACGTCGAGCCCGATCAGCATCGGCACGATGTCGGGCAAGCGCGTCGCCTTCCTCACCCGCCACGGTCGGACGCACTCGGTCGCACCGCACCGCATCAACCACCGCGCGAACCTCTGGGCGCTGCGGTCGCTGGGCGTGCGGGCGCTGGTGTCGTCGAGCGCCGTCGGCGGCCTGCACCCCGACTACGCGCCCGGCACGTTCGTCGTGACCGACCAGCTCATCGACCGGACCTGGGGCCGGGCGGACACCTTCTTCGAGGACGCCGTGCAGCACCTCTCCTTCGCCGACCCGTTCGACCCGGTGCTCCGGCGCGCCGCCATCGACGCCATCGCCGGGCTCGACGTGCCGTTCCGTCCGACGGGCACGTGCGTCGTGATCCAGGGGCCGCGGTTCTCGACGCGCGCCGAGTCGGTGTGGATGCGCGAGGCCGGTGGCCACACGATCAACATGACGATGACGCCGGAGGTCCCGCTCGCCGCGGAGCTCGGCATCGGGACCGTGAACCTGTCGTTCGTGACCGACGCGGACGCCGGTCTGGCGCCCAACGAGGACGACGCCGCAGCGGCCGGCGAAGCCCCGGTGACGCACGCCCTGGTGATGGAACGGCTCGCCCGGGCGAACGAGGTGATCGTCCGCGCGATCGGGTCGATCGTCGCGGCGGTCCCGGAGGACTACAACCCGCGCGAGCTCGTGCCCGCCGAGGCGAGCGAACGCGCCCACGCGAGCGCCGGCTCCACGACGACCGGCGCCACCGCGTGACCCGCCTGCTCGTCACCGGCGGCGCCGGCTTCATCGGTTCCGCGATCGTCCGCCGCGCCCGCGCCGACGGGCACGATGTCCGGGTGCTCGACTCCCTCCGCGACGACGTGCACGGCGACCCCGCCGAGGTCGTCACCGCCCACCAGCAGCAGGGCATCCAGTTCGTGCACGGGGACGTCCGGGACCGCGTCGCGCTCGACGCCGCCCTCGATGGGGTCGACGTCGTGTGCCACCAGGCGGCCAAGGTCGGGCTCGGGGTCGACTTCCAGGACGCCCCGGACTACGTCTCGTCGAACGACGCCGGCACCGCACACGTGCTCGCCGGCATGGACCGGCACGGCATCGGCCGGCTGGTCGTCGCGAGCTCGATGGTCGTCTACGGCGAGGGCGCGTACACGACCGCCGCCGGGACCCCCGTGCGACCGCCGGCACGCCGCCGCGAGGACCTCGACGCCGGTCGCTTCGACCCGATCGGCGACGACGGCGAACCGCTCGTCCCCGGCCTGATCGACGAGTCGGCGACGCTCGACCCGCGCAACGTCTACGCCCAGACGAAGGTGGCGCAGGAGCACCTCGCGTCATCGTGGGCCCGTGCGACCGGTGGACGGGCGATCGCGCTCCGGTACCACAACGTGTACGGCCCGGGCATGCCGGCGAACACCCCCTACGCCGGGGTCGCCTCACTGTTCCGTTCGGCACTCGCCCGTGGGGAGGCCCCGCGCGTCTTCGAGGACGGCCGCCAGCGACGCGACTTCGTGCACGTCGACGACGTCGCCGGGGCGAACGCCGCGTCCATCGCCGCGACCGCCGACCTGCCGTCGGAGTCGTTCCGCGCGTACAACGTCGGCTCCGGCGTCGTGCACACGATCGGCGAGATGGCCGCGGCGATCGCCGGCCCGGAAGGCCCCCGGCCCGTCGTGACCGGCGAGTACCGGCTCGGGGATGTCCGGCACGTCACCGCGTCGTCGGAGCGCATCGCCGCCGAGCTCGGGTGGCGGGCGGGCGTGGAGTTCGAGCGCGGGATGCGCGAGTTCGCGTCGGCGCCGCTGCGCGCGGCCGTGCGGTAGGGCGGGCGGGCGCGCCCGGTCCCACCTGTCCGGGCGGGGCGCGAGCGGGCGGGCGCGCGGTCCCGCCCGTCCGGGCGGGGCGCGAGCGGGCGGGACACGCCGCTCACGTCCGCCGAGAGTGCACGACGTGCCGCTCCGCGGCCCCGAACGCGACACAACGTGCGCTCTCGGTGCGCGCGGGTGCGCGCGGTCGTGCGCGGTCGTGCGCGGTCGTGCGCGGTCGTGCGCGAGTGCGCGCGGGTCGGGTCAGGGGCGACCGCCTGGAGGCGCGGTGCCGGCCCGGCGGACCGGCACCGTGCCTCCAGGCCGTTGCGTCGCCCCCCGAGCGGGCGGGACACGCCGCTCACGTCCGCCGAGGGGGCACGACGTGCCGCTCCGCGGCCCCGAACGCGACACAAAATGCGCTCTCGGCGCGCCAGGGCCGGCACGGGAGCGCGCGAGCGCGAGCGCGCGGCGCGCCCGCGCACCCGACCCGGGCGCGCCTGTCCCCCGTTCAGGGGACCCCTCGCGCGAGGAGTGCGCGGATCGTCCACCGGGGGACGCCCCTCCCGTACCCCACACGGCGAACGCGTGTTGTGTCGAGGGCATGGATCGACAGCCGGCCGACGAGACCGACCGCACCACAGCGGCGACACACGCGCACGACGCCGCGACCAGTCGATCGCACCCAGGGCGCCGAATGGCTGACATGAACGTCGACGTCATCCTCCCCTGCCTCGACGAGGCCGATGCCCTCCCCGAGGTGCTCGGCCGTCTGCCGCGCGGTTACCGGGCGATCGTCGTCGACAACGGCTCGACGGACGGCTCGGCGGACGTCGCCCGCGCCCACGGGGCGCTCGTCGTCACCGAGCCGGTCAAGGGCTTCGGCTCCGCGTGCGCCGCCGGCGTCGCCGCCGCCACCGCCGAGTACGTCGCCTTCTGCGACGCGGACGCGTCCATGGACCCCGCCGAACTCGTCCCGCTCGTCGCCCGGGTCGCCACCGGACGCACCGACCTCGCCCTGGGCCGTCGGGTGCCGACGACGCCGGGAGCCTGGGCACCGCACGCACGGTTCGCGAACCGGGTCCTCGCCGTGCTGATGCACCGCGCGACCGGCTACCGGCTGCGCGACCTCGGTCCGATGCGCGTGATGCGTCGCGAGAGCCTCGTCGCCCTCGACCTGCAGGACCGGCGGAGCGGCTACCCGCTCGAGATGGTCCTCGCGGCGCACGCCGCCGGGTGGCGCGTCGACGAGTCCGACATCGGGTACGCCCAGCGCATCGGCGACAGCAAGGTGACCGGCACGCTGCGCGGCACCGTCAACGCCGTCAAGGACATGTCGCGCCTCCTGCGCACGTACCGCCGGGAGGCGCGGCGCACCCCCGTCCCGCCCGCTCGGCCGGGCCACGTGGCCGGCGCCCCGTCCGACACGCTCGACGCCGCCACGGAAGGGGTCCGCTCGTGACGCCGCGGACCGGCTCCGACCCGGCGCTCGCCGCCGTCACGGTCGCGGTCGTCGCGAAGGAGTGCCTGCCGGGTCGGGTCAAGACGCGGCTGACGCCGGCCCTCACCCCGGAGGGCGCCGCGCGCGTCGCCGCCGCGAGCCTCGCCGACACCCTCGCGACGGTCGGGGCGCTGCCGGCCGCCCGACGGCTCCTGTTCTTCGACGGCGAGGTCCTCCCGGAGGGCGCCGCGGGCTTCGACGTGCTGCACCAGCCGGGCGGCGGCCTCGACGAGCGGCTCGGCTTCCTGTTCGACGCGGTCGACGGCCCGCTGCTGCTCGTCGGCATGGACACGCCGCAGTGCGGTCCGGCCGACCTGGCTCCGGTGTTCGACGACCCGTCGCGCGACGGCTGGTTCGGGCCCGCGGAGGACGGCGGCTTCTGGTCGCTCGCCCTGCGTGAGCCGTCGGGCGACCTGCTCCGCGGCGTCCCGATGTCCCGCGACGACACCGGGGCGGTCCAGCTCGCGCGGCTGACCGACGCCGGCCTCGACGTGGGGATCCTCGCGCCGCTGCTCGACGTCGACACCGTGTCGGACGCCGAACGCGTCGCCGCCCTCGTGCCGGACTCCCGGTTCGCCCGGGCCCTGCACGCCGAGCGGGCACTCGCCCACACCGAGGGGAGCCTCCGATGACCATGCACGCACCCGTGTCCTTCGGTGCCGGCGGCGGGGAACCGTACGCCCGCGCACTCCGGACGGACGGCCGCATCCGGCTCACCGACACCTCGCGACCGGGCTCCGCCGTGACCCTCGACGTCGGGCGGTGGAGTGCTGCTGCGGACCGGGTGGACCGCTCGCTCCTCGACGGCGTCGACGGCGCCGTGATCGACATCGGCTGCGGGCCGGGTCGGATGCTCGTCGCCGCGCGGACGCTCGGGATCCCGGCACTCGGTGTCGACGTCTCCGCCGATGCCGTGGCGATCGCCCAGCGCTCCGGCGGCACGGCCATGCAGGGCTCCGTGTTCGACCCGGTCCCCGACGAGGGCCACTGGGACACCGCGCTCGTCATCGACGGGAACATCGGCATCGGCGGCGACCCGGCGGCACTGCTCGCCCGCTGCGCCGAGATCGTGCGCCCGGGCGGCCGGATCGTCGTCGAGACCCACGTCGACCGACGCGCCGACCGGGTGTACACCGCACGGGTCGTCGACGCCGACGGGCACGAGAGCGCTGGCTTCCCCTGGGCCGAGGTGGGTGTCGAGGCGCTGCTCGACCACGCCGACTCGGTCGGCCTCGTCGCCCGGCAGAGCTGGACCGCGAGCGGACGGACCTTCTGCGAGCTCGTCGCCTGAGCAATCCTTTTTTTGCATGATGCAAAAGAAGGCGGTACCGTTGGTGCATCAGGCCGACGGTGTCGTGGTCGCCGGCCCGGTGACCGTCGACCCTCGGCACGACGACGAGGAGCACCATGCAGAACCGTCAGAACCCCCTGGGCGGCGCGTACGTGACCGGCCTCGAGACCCGCGATGAGATCGGCGCCTACGCGGTGGACGCCGCCTGGCGACCGGTCGGCAGCTACACCGGCACCGGCTCCGGCCGCACACTCGGCCGGTTCGTCGACACGCAGTTCCGTCGACCCGGCACCGCCACGTCCTCGACGCGCACGGCCACCGGCTCGCTGCGCACGGCGACGGGATCGTTCCGCACCGCCTGACGCGCGACCGACCGGGCCCTGCCCGATCCGGCCCGACCCGCGATCTGCTCGTCCGGACGACATGTGCGCTGCACGCACCACGTGCACCCGTCGTCCGGGCGAGCAGTACGTCGGTCCAGTCCGCGCCCGCGCCGTCGCGCAGTCGCAGTGCCCGCGCCGTCGCACCGCCGCCGTGCCCGCGCCGTCGCGCAGTCGCCGTGCCCGCGCCGTCGCGCCGCCACCGTCCGGACCTGAGCGCGCCGAGCGGGGCGATGCCAGGATGGACGCATGAACGACCGCGCCGGCACACCCGCCACAGCAGACGACCTCGTCGACCTCGACGCCCTCATCGCCGCGTACCACGAGCGCGTGCCGGACGTCTCCGTCCCCGAGCAGCAGGTCGTGTTCGGCACCTCGGGCCACCGCGGCTCGTCGCTCGACTCCGCGTTCAACGACACCCACATCGCCGCGATCACGCAGGCGATCGTCGAGTACCGCACGTCGCAGGGCACCGACGGCCCGCTCTTCATCGGCCGCGACACCCACGCGCTCTCCGGCCCGGCCGAACGCACCGCGCTCGAGGTCCTCGCCGCGAACGGCGTGCACGTGCTGGCGGACAGCGAGAACGGCTACGTGCCGACCCCCGCGCTGAGCCACGCCATCATCGCCTACAACCGCGCCGGGCACAGCGACACCGCGGACGGCATCGTCATCACCCCGAGCCACAACCCGCCCCGTGACGGCGGCTTCAAGTACAACCCGCCGCACGGCGGCCCGGCCGACAGCGACGCCACGAGCTGGATCGCCGAGCGCGCGAACGCGATCATCGCCGGCGGCAACGCCGACGTTCGACGCACCGAGCAGGCATCGCCGGACCGGTACGACTTCCTCGGCAACTACGTCGCCGACCTCGAGAACATCATCGACATCGACGCCATCAAGCGCGCAGGTGTGCGGATCGGAGCCGACCCGCTCGGCGGCGCATCCCTGCCGTACTGGAACCGCATCCGCGACCACTACGGGCTCGACCTCACCGTGGTGAATCCGGACGTCGACCCGACCTGGTCGTTCATGACGCTCGACTGGGACGGCAAGATCCGGATGGACCCGTCGAGCGCGAGCGCGATGGCGTCCGTGGTTGCCCGGAAGGACGAGTTCGACGTCCTGACCGGCAACGACGCCGACTCCGACCGGCACGGCATCGTCACGCCCGACGGCGGCCTGATGAACCCGAACCACTACCTCGCGGTGGCGATCGAGTACCTCTACGCCCACCGTCCGGCCTGGCGCGAGGACGCCGCCATCGGCAAGACCCTGGTGTCGTCGAGCATCATCGACAAGGTCGCCGAGTCGCTCGGCCGACGCCTGTGGGAGGTCCCGGTCGGCTTCAAGTGGTTCGTGCCCGGCCTGATCGACGGCTCGGTGGCGTTCGGCGGCGAGGAGTCCGCGGGCGCGTCGTTCCTCCGCAAGGACGGCACGGCGTGGACGACCGACAAGGACGGCATCATCCTGGCCCTCCTCGCGTCGGAGATCATCGCCGTCACGGGCAAGACGCCCTCGCAGCTGTACGACGAGCTGACCGAGCGCTTCGGGGACCCCGTGTACCAGCGCGTCGACGCGGCGGCGAGCAAGGACCAGAAGGCGCGGCTGTCCAAGCTGGACGGTGACGCCATCACGGCGGAGACCCTCGCCGGCGACCCGATCACCGCGAAGCTCTCGAAGGCCCCGGGCAACGACGCGGCGGTCGGCGGCGTGAAGGTCGTCACGGACCGGGCGTGGTTCGCCGCCCGCCCCTCCGGCACCGAGGACGTCTACAAGATCTACGCCGAGAGCTTCGTCGGGCAGGAGCACCTCGAACAGGTGCAGCGCGAGGCCAAGGAGATCGTGGACGCCGCTCTCGGCGGCTGAGGCACCCGTGGGATGGTTCGGGCGAGGCCGCCGCGAGGAGTCCGAGGGCTCCCCGCCGTCGCTCGTCGTGCTCGCGCAGCGCGCCCTCGCCGAGCGGGGCATGGAGACGACCGTCGAGGTGCTGCCGGGCGAGCGGGCGCGACTGGTCGGCACGGACGGTCGGGTGTTCCTGCTCGAGAACCTGGCGGCACAGGTGCACGGCGAACCGCCGGCGGTGCAGGCGGACATGGTCGCCGACCACTTCGACCGGATGATCCAGGCGTACAGCGAGCCCGCACCGGAGGACCTCGGCGCCGACGAACTGCGTGACCGCATCCGGTTGCGGATCTTGTCCGAGCACGGCGGGACACCGTCCGACCCCGCCGACCTGTCCTACGCGCGCCCGTTCGCCCCGGGGCTCGTCCTGGGGCTGTGCGTCGACTACCCGACGATGGTGAGCACACTGTCCGCGTCGGCGCTGCCGAAGCTCGCCCTGGGCGTCGACGAGCTCTTCGCGATCGGCCAGCTCAACACGGACGACGAACCCGTCGACGGCCACGCCGAGATCGCTCCCGGCGTGTTCGTCGTCGAGGGCGAGTCGCTGTTCGTCGCCTCGAAGGCCGTGAACCTGCCGGCGCTGTTCGGATCGTCCCCGTTCGGCACCGTGTTCGCGATCCCGCACCGGCACCTGCTGCTGGCAGCGCCGATCCGGGACGCCGACGGTCTCCAGGCCGTGCAGACGCTCGCCGGGATGCTCCTGCAGGTCCTCACCACCCAGGAGCGTGGGCTGCCGGGCGGTCAGCTCAGCCCCCTGCTGTTCTTCTCCCGCAACGGGCAGGTCAGCGCGGTGTCCGGCTTCGACGAGGAGACCGGAGCGATGCGCATCGAGGTCGACGAGCGGTTCCAGGAGGCACTCGAGCAGGCGGCACGGAGCGAGGGAACGCCGGAGGGCTGATCAGCGGGTGGACGAGCAGGTCTCGATCACCCAGCCGAGGAATGCCCGGTAGTCCGCGTCGCTCGCGGCGTCCCGCAACGCGGACGACTGCAGGAAGCGCGGATCGGTGCCCACGTCGGCGACCTTGCTCTCGGGAGGGAAGGACCGGAGGATCGCGACGGTCTCCTCGGCGGCGGCGAGGAACTTCTCCGCGCCCGCTGCGACCTGCGGAGACGCGCCCGGGACGGGGAGCAGGGCGCGAGTGGCGTCCGCCTGCTTCTGCCGTGCGGTGATGTCCTCGGCGACCGTGCCCGTCACCGCCGCCGCCGCCGCGCTGTTCGCGGCGCAGAAGGACGACACGCGGTCCTCGGCCGCGGCGGTCGTCGTCGGTCGGGCCGAGGGTGTCGTGCTGGTGCCAGCGGTCGCCGGTCCCTTCGTGGTGCTCGCCGTCGACGCACTCTCCCCACTATCGGACGTGCACCCGGTCAAGGCTGCGACCAGGCCGACCGTTACGAGGAGCACCCTCCCGAGGTGAGCGGGTCCCCGGTTCACACCGCCGTCCCGCACGCACCGCAGAAGCGTGCGCCCTGCGACAGGTCCGCACCGCAGCCGGCGCAGGAGCGGGTGGTGACGAGTGGTGTTCCGCAGTCGACGCAGAACTTCCCACCGCGGGTCTGCGCGCCGCACGACGGGCAGGTGGGCCGTGCCTGCTCGGAGAGGGACACGCCTCCGACGAGGTCCACGGTCTCGAGCCGCTGCTGGATCTGGTTCCGGCGGGCCTCCGCCTGGAGCCTGGCGAGTTCCTCGACGCCGACCGGCGAGCAGCGTGCGCACTGTCCGACGTCGGTGTTCCAGCAGCCGTCGCCGCAGACCCAGTCGCCGCAGCCCCGACACTGGTGGAACCGCGGCGCGATCTCGGCGGTCGCCGCTCGGAGCGCGTCATCCTTCGCGGGCGAGTTCGTCCCCCGGTCGAGGAGCCGGTCGGCCATGTACCCCACCTGCGCGAGTGGACCGCCGAGGAAGCCGCTGATCCCGCGTGCGAGCTTCTGACCGGTCGACCGCGGGTCTCTGCGGAAGGCCGAGCGGAAGCCGTTGCCGCAGCGCTCGCAACGGAACTCGAACTGGTAACCGTCCTCGTTGGAGAGGTCGGTGACGTTGTCGGTGAACGGGACGTGTTCGGTCATCTCGCTCCTGTGTCGGTCGGTGGATGGGACGGGGTCGACGGGCCGAGGATCGCCGCGACGACGGCGAGCACGTCGGCGTCGTCGGACGACCCGGCGGCGTCCATGAGGAGCAGGTTGTTGATGAGCATGCCGCGGCCGAGGAACGCAGCGGCCTCCTGGACCGAGGCGCCCGCGGCACGGACTGCGGCGGTGATCGCCTGGAACAGTCGCCGCGCTTCGCTGGCTATCGCCGGTTCCGCGGGAGCAGCGGAGAAGGCGTGTGCGTGGACGAGCACGGATGAGAGGTCGGTCCGGACGAGTCGCATGTACGCCGCTCCCAGCTGCGCGGGGTCGAACGTGTCGCCCGCGGCTCCTCGGAAGGCCGCCACGATGCGGTCGCCGGCGTGCGCGTGCGTCCGCAGGAAGAGCTCACGCTTCGAGCCGAAGGTCTGGATGACGTACGGCTGGGAGACGCCCATCCGCGCCGCCACCTGCGCGGTGGTCGTGCCGAAGTACCCGCGGGCCGCGAACGCCGAGACCGCCGCGTCGAGCAGCTCGTCGAGACGTGCCGGTGGGCGCCGCGTGCTCATCGTGGGAGGATCCTCCTTGCGGTTATCAAGCGATAACACACTGGCAGAACCGACGACCGCTGTCGAGGGTGGATCACGCCCGGACGGCCGACGTCATCCTGCGACCGAGCGGACCTCCTCGGACGCCGTCGCCAGCGCCAGCTCGCAGAACATCGCGTCGGCCCACGAGAACCACGGCCGCGAGTACCGCGTCGGGTCGTCGACGTCGAACGACTCGTGCATGTCGCCCGTACCGCCGTCCGTCGCCACGAGCACGTCGAGGACCTCGCGACGCCGCCCCGCCGACGACGACACCAGGCCCTCGACGGCCAGGGCGATGGGCCACACCCGCCGCGGCAGCGTGTGCGGACTCCCGACCCCGGACGCGACGGTGCCGGAGAACCAGAACGGGTTGGCCGGCGAGGTGACGAACGACCGCGTCGCCTCCCACACGGTCCGGTCGACGACGTCCGGAGCGTCGAGCGGCAGTGACAGCAGCGAGGGGGTGTTCGCGTCGTCCATCAGCAGCACACCGCCGAGCCCGTCGACCTCGTAGGCGTACACGGGGTCGCCGGACGGGCCCGTCACCACACCGTGCCGGGCGACGCCCGCCGTGATCGCCGCACGGAGCCGGTCGGCGTCTGCGGCGAGCGCTCCGTCCTCCCAGACCGAGCGGGCGATCGCCGCGATCGCGAGCAGCGCCTGCGCCGCGAAGAGGTTCGCCGGCACGTTGTACCCGTACGTGCAGGCGTCGTCGGACGGTCGGAACCCGCTCCACGTCATGCCCGTCACGGCGACCGGCGTCCCGCGGCCGTCACGGGCGAGGGTCTCGGTCGCGATCGCGCCGGACCGGACGAACCGGTAGGGCGACCGGTCGTGGTCCTGCTCGGTCGTCCACAGGTCGACGACGGTCCGGAAGACCCGGTGCGCCCGTTCGTCGAGCACGGCGGTCGACCCGGTCGCCCGCCAGAGCGCGTGCGCGAACGTCACCGGGTACGCCAGGCTGTCGACCTCGTACTTCTGCTCCCACACGAGCGGATCCGCGTTCAGGTCGTGGTCGTCGTAGTGCGCGCCGGTCGGCCCACGGTTGAACGAGTTGGCGTACGGGTCGTGCTCGATGAGCCGGAACTGCCGGGCGACGACGGCCCACAGCAGTCCGGCGAGCGCCGGGGACTCCCCCACGAGCCGGAGGTACGGGGTCATCTGGGTCGTCGAGTCCCGGAGCCACATGGCGGGGATGTCCCCGGTGATCACGAACGCGCCGTCCTCGTCGACCGTGACGGTGTCGGTGAGCGTGCGCACGAGGGCGCGCTCGACGCGGTCGCCGAGCTCCGTGCCGAGCGCGGTCCGGACACGGTCCGCCGCGGTGCGGAGGGTGCGGGCGATCTCATCGTCGAGCGTCGTCGTCATCCCACCCACGCTACGGGAACCCGTGTCGGTGCACGGGCGTACTGTGACGGCGTCGGGGCGCGCTCATGACCGCGACCCGACTGTTCCGGCGCCGGTGCTGCCGATCCACTCAGGAACCCGCCCCGACGTGACCACCCACCTTGCGGCAGATGTAACTTTGCAGCCAGCGCAAAGTTTTCGGGAGATCCTGCACATGACCCAGACCGCGACCGCACCCGCGGCACCCACCACGTCGTCGAACGCCGTGATGAGCCACCGGCAGATCCTGCTGGT
>Ga0153989_1000007_pt1 | contig 59735 bp, 58 predicted proteins | sample TSNC073MetaG_FD_104701 | JGI IMG/M metagenome (GOLD analysis project Ga0153989, IMG submission 104701) | Attine ant fungus gardens microbial communities from North Carolina, USA - TSNC073 MetaG | ecosystem: Host-associated > Fungi > Mycelium > Unclassified | place: USA: North Carolina, Jones... | reverse complement strand
TGCGGGTTCGGTTGACTCCTGAGCGGTAGGGCCATCGGCTCCTGCTGGAAGGATGTGCGCCATGGTGAAGGCGTATCCGGAAGAGTTCCGCCGCGACGTGATCGCGGTCGCCCGGAAGGGCGAAACGTCGATGCGGCAGGTCGGGCACCGGATGGGAGCGTGATCCGCAATGACCGATATGACCGCCGCCGAAGTCACTTCAGAACATGTTGGCCGATTCATAGTGTTCAAGCGCTCTCGGGACGTTGACTACGGGCGTCCGGTGATCTCTGGACCTCTCACGGTCAGCCGACGGCGAGACGGCAGCGGCCGTGACATTGTGACGCTCTCCGTCGGGGCGACGGGAGAGGTTGACCTGTCGCCCCGACACCCCGTCGAAGTGCGTCACGTCTGGCGCGACAAGCCGGAACCGCCCGACCGCTACAACATCCCCTTCGAGGACGAGCCAGTGCTCCATGCGAAGTTTCACGGTGGTCCGGCAGACGGCCAGCAGAAGCTTCTTGGCTCTCCATGGCGCGAATGGGATCGGCAGGGAGTGCTCTTCCGCGCTCCCGACGGTACGTACGCCTACTACGAGCACTCACACATACCAGAGGGCGTTGAGCGCCCAGCCAACGCAGTGCTGCGGAAGCATGGCTTCGGCCCAACCCTACTAATCGGGACGATCCACATGAAGTACCAGCGCGCGCGAAGCAAGCAGATTAATGAGGAAGAGACACGCCGCCGGGAGTGACTTGACAAGAACGCCAACGATTCCGCTACGCTCGCGTCGACACCGCATGCCCGCCCGAGATGGCGGGCATTCGTGCTTCATCAAAGCCCGTGCGCGTTGAGCGCCCCGATCACGACGAAGATGCCTCCGACGAGGCCACTCGCGATTGAGAAGACCGACACGTTCACCCTCAGGCGGTTGTCAGAGCTGACTCCCCAGGCATCCAGGATGACCAAGGCGCTCTGAGCGACCACGGAGAGCACGACCAGGACAGCCCCAATGACGTCGGCCAAAGCGCGGTACTGGCGACCTGCCTCCTGGGCGTAGACGAACTGCGAGATGACTAACGCGAGGGCAACAAACACGGCGATGACCCCAATGGGCGCCCACAGAGCTCTGGGCTGTTCACGTTCGTCGCTCTTGTCCAAGACCGAAGACAGGCTTTCGACCTTCGATTCGAGAGCGGCGATAGCGTCCGCCGCCTCTTTCTGATCCACCGCGAGCGCGGCTACGTCGTCCGACAGGCGCTTCTTGCTTATGAACTTCCCCACGTCCCGCCTTCTCGGCAGCATGGCGCTCGCCGTAAGGAGACGGGGTGGGGATGGGGCCGTCGGAGCCGCGTTCGGGTTGGCTCCGGCACATGGTGGTGGTGACCCACCCGCTGAGAACGACAGCGACAACGAATCGCCCACGGATCCGGGCTGTGACCGACGGTGCGCCAGGCACCGAGGGTCGAGCGGAAGTCCTCCGCACCTGGCACCCAACACTTCCTCGTGCCCGCCGACACACACCGCTAGCGCATCTGCCGCCGCCCGCCCTGTCACGGCGAGGACTAACACGGACGCACAGCGAACCACCAACACGCGGCGCGAGCACGAGGACACACTCAGGCCGAGACCCCCGAGGGAACCCGCCGTCGCATGCGGACCCCGGACGAGGACGGCCGACCACGTCGAGGAGACACTGATGAGCATGGACCGCCGCCGTCGAGCGACAGGCGCAGAGAACGATGCGTACAGCCGCTTCGGTCGCCGCTACCTGGGCTACCTGCAACGAGCTGGCGCGCGGTCGAGCATCAAGCGCATGAGCCGCCGACGGGAACGCCACGAGGCTCGACATGCCGTCCGCGAAGCAGCCTGACGATCTCAGCGCACACCGCACCCGGTCGAACGTCCGCCGCCTCAGCCCACCCCCGGAGACCGTCGTCGAGATCAACGCGGCAATAGCCGAGGTCATCGAAGACAGGAGCTGAGCGTGGAAGTCAACGTCGGAACCTTTGTGCCGAGAACGGCTGACGTCGCCGAGCTGCACCCTCGACCAGTCAGTGCCGGCCCGCTGCCTTTAAGCCGGACGATCGACCTGGGTGCGCAGGAATAGCACCAGGTACGAGAAGCCGTTCTCGCCCGGAACGATTTGCGAGTTCACCAAATCCCAGCCGTCGACATGCTCGGCCAACGTAGGAACGCTCGATGTGAAGTCGATTGTGCGAACGTGGACGCCGCTCGGCACCGAACCGAGAAGCTCGGCTGTCGGGAACATGAAGCTGACCGTTCGGTACTCGAACATTCGGACTCCTTTGACACGCGTCGCCCGAGCGGGCTGCATCAAGCGTTCACGAACCCTACCGAGAAGGTGACAATGACGCTCACCAAGCTCCGCGCCCTCCTCAAGCAGCACGGGCACCAGACCACGGTCGAGATCGACCGCTTCGACGTGAAGCGGCAGCACGGCATCGTCGTTGGCGTCGACGTGATACTCGCGGACGGGACGGTCGCCTTCCTAGTCGTGGCTTGATCCGTCAGTGCTGTCGGTCGCTTGCGCCAGAATCGCGATATGACGACGCGCCTCTGCCCCTTCTGCGACAGCAAGTCCGACATGGTCCCCGTATGGGCTTCGGCCCAGCCAGCTGGTGAGAGCGCAAACGGACAACGAAGGGCGATCATCCGAGTCGTGTGCACCTGCGCCAACTGCAACAACGTCAGCACCGCGCGAACGCGGCCCATCGGAGCAGTACGTGATCTGCACGATCCGACTACCCGCCGGTCCATCACCGATCGCGGCGACGTCGAATGGTCACCGATGAGTGCTCCCGCACCCGACTACCCCCACGTCCCCGAGCACGTCGGCCGCTGCGCTATCGAAGCGCACATGGCGCATGGAGTCGGTGCGAACGCGGCAAGCATTCTCATGGCCCGGACGACGATCGAGGCGACCGCGAAGAGCAAAGGCATTTCGAAGGGCAATCTCTTCGAGAAGATCGAGAAGATGCGCGACGGCGGCGTGATCCGGCCGGCGACGCTGACCCTCGCGCACGCAATCCGGGTGATCGGCAATGACATGGCACACGGGGACGTCGAGGAACTGCCCACTGAGGAAGACGCCACCGACGCGCTGCACTTGATGGACCTGATTCTGGAGGAGGTCTATCAGGCGACTGCGATCGCGGACGAGATCCTCGCCCGCCGCGCAGCTCGCGGCCAGTAGCGGGAGAGGAGGCAGCCCTTGCCCGTCTGCTCCGAGCCCGGCTGCCCCATCATCACCCCCACCCGCACCTATCGCTGACTCACCCACCAGCGCCAACACGACCGGGCCCGGGGATCCCGTCAGGCACGGGGCTACGGGGCAGGGCATGACCGGGAGCGGGCACGCTGGGCACCCCGAGTCGCACGCGGCACGATGAAGTGCTGGCGCTGTGGCGACCCGATCGCACCCGACGAACCGTGGGACCTCGGCCACGACGACCACGACCGCACCATCTATCGAGGACCCGAGCACGCCTACCGGTGCAACCGGGCAGCGGGGGGAATGGCAGCACCCCGATGAGCGACACCACACGCCAGGCAGTCGAGGACTGCTATCACAGCCCACGTCGCAGACGAACGCGAAGGCGCCTACCTCACCGGGTTCGTCGTCATGGCCGCAGCCCTCGTCCCCGAAGCAGACGATGTCGTGAACTACCAGTCCATCGTCCCCACGACACAACCACTGCACGTGAGCGTCGGACTCGTCACACTCCTCGCCAACGAACAGGTCGACTGACTCGACGACGACCCAACCGACTGACCCCCACCCCACCCCTGGCATCCGGTACGTCACCGACCTGTCCCGGGTTTTCCGGACACCTGAGTTGGGGCGATGATCGTCCCGGACGAGGAGTCCGTGATGCCTGCTGCGAAGCCTGAGGAGTTCCGACGCCGCGCCGTGGCGCTTGCCCGGCAGGGCGAGAAACCGGTCCGGGAGATCGCGGAGGATCTCGGGATCAGCGAGTCGGGTCTGCGCCGTTGGATGAGCGAGGCCGATATCGAGGAGGGCCGTGCCGAGGGCAGGACCCGCGACGAGCGGGCCGAGCTGGTCCGATTGCGTCGGGAGAACCGAGTTCAGGCGATGGAGATCGAGATCCTCAAACGCGCGAACGTGTACTTCGCCAGGGAGAATGTGCTCCCAAAATAGGGTTCCGGCTCGTTCGCGAACTCGCCGATGACGGGGTGCCCGTCGCGGTGGCGTGCCGGGTCCTGCAGGTTTCATCATCGGGCTACTACGAGTGGCGCTCCGTCGCCCGTGTGACCGTGGTGTCGACGACGCGCTTTTGGTTGACCAGATCCGGGACGTCCATGCCCGCTCCCGCGGCACCGACGGCGTTCGGTGTGTGCATGCGGAGCTGGTCCTTGGGCGGCGGCGGCGGATCGGTCACGGTCGTGTCGAGAGGCTGATGCGGATCGCTGGCTTGCAGGGCGTGCACCACCGGAAGTGGCGCGCTGGCGGGACGGGTCGGTTGCCGGCCGTGTTCCAGGACCGGGTGAAGCGGGTGTTCGTCGCGGATGCTCCCGACAAGCTCTGGGTCACCGATATCACCCAGCACCGCACCGGTGAAGGGTGGGTGTATTGCGCGGCGGTGATCGACGTGTTCTCCCGCCGTTGCGTGGGCCGGCCAATCGCGGATCACCTCCGCACCGAGCTTGTCGTCGACGCGATCCAGATGGCCACCTGGCGTCGCCAGCCCACGGGAACCATCGTCCACTCGGATCGTGGAGCGCAGTTCACGTCCTGGCTGTTCGGCAGCCGGCTCCGCGAAGCCGGGCTCCTGCGATCGATGGGGCAGGTCGCGTCCGCGTATGACAATGCGCTGATGGAGTCGTTCTTCGGATCGATGCAGATCGAGCTACTCGACCGCTGCGACTGGCCAACCCGTGCGGAGCTGGCGTCGGCGATGTTCGAGTGGATCGAGGCGTTCTACAACCCCACCCGGCGCCACTCGGCGCTGGCGTACTACTCACCCATCGAGTTCGAGGACCATTACAACGCCGCCGAAACCGCGGCATGATCAGTACAGAGAACGTGTCCGGGAAACCCGGGATAGGTCATCACCGCCTCCGAGGGTGGGGCGCCCCCCTCGACGCCCCGGAACCCGGACCACGTCCGAGTCCGGAGACGGGGGCCGTCGCTGGTGGAGGACCGTCTTCGGCCGCCGCACGAGGAACGTCGTACCGAGGCAGCACTACTGAGGGGGCAGGGAGTGAGCCAGATCGACCCCATCGTCCTCCTCGCGGCACTCGGCGGCGGCGCCGGCGTGAGCGCCGTGATCCAAGCGACTGGAACCGTCATCGCGAAGCTCCGCCGGAGGGGAAATGCCGCGTCGACATCGTGCAGCAACGCGACGAGGGCCTCGCCCGGCTCGACCGGGCGAACGAACGCGCAGACTGGTCTGGCGCGAACCGGCAGGTCGCAGTGGCGAACGAGCAGCGTGCTCGTGAGCACGCGGGCGAACTACGAGTACGGCTTATCGAAGCGGCCGGGATCGCCCGGGACGAGCTCTGGGACTGGCCCCAGATGGACCGCACGATCCCCCGCGAGGAGTTCCACCGGCTCCGCCGCGAGGGCTAAGCATGACGAGACCCCCACCTGGTTCCTTCGGGAGCCTGGTGGGGGTCTTCTGCCGTGCTCGGGCTAGATTCAAAGTGTGTGGGACTTCTTCTACGGACCAGATCGCTGGAACGATGCCGGGACAATCTTCATCGGTCCACGTGTCTACGACATCGACGTCGTTGAGGGCTTGGTCGCCGTGATGCAGAAGCACCTTGAAGCTGAGGACGCCCGCGTACGGGAGACATGGGCCGCCGGTCAAGGTCAGAATGAGATCTATCGAGAGCGATTGCCGTCGTCGGTCGATCCTGTTCGGATCTTCGTGAATCCGCCCCTCGTGCCCGGGATCGATATAGGCGAGCACAATCAGCGAGTGGTCGAGCCGCACGACGTTCGATCGCTCAGCGCATCGGAACGCGCGCGCCTCCGAGTGACCGGCGGCGGTGTAGGGACTGCGTTCTACCCGCAGTTCGCGTACGGCATCCAGGGACGAGACGCGCGCTTGGTCGGCCAGATGGAAGCGTACCTGCGTGCGGAAGGGTCGCGACAATTTCCCTGGGCTCGACTGGCCTCCGTCGTGCCGTTTTGCGCGAGTGTCGCCCTCGTCGTCCTCTGGATCGTCACTATCGCCAGCCATCAAATCCCTCCGACCTTGATCGCCTACGGCACGATCATCACGTTGGGGGCTTTGGCCGCAGGAATCTGGACAACGCGAAAGCTCGCGCCTCGGACGTCGCTGCCTGCCGGTCGAGGGCACCGCTTTCGGGAGGGCAGTCGTGCAGAGATCCGAGCGGCCGTGCTGAACATTCGGGTTGGCATTCTCACGGGTGCTGGTGGCGCTGTCCTGGGTGCTGTCACACTCGCGGCGGTGCAGAAGATCTTCGGGATCGACATCAGCTGAGTCTCTTGGACACAGCGTCGCGCCAGACCCACGCGCAGTCCGCCCCCTGGCCGAACCCCCACTCGACGAGCACGGCACGCTCGGTGTGCGTGAGCACACGGGCTTCGACCTCAAGGATGCGGCCGGGGAACTGCACCCGGGCGAGGACCGGGTCAGGTACGGGCAGGTCGACTTCGGGCCCGCCGCGTGCCGCTTCAGGGAGGGAGTAGGCGGGGCCGAGGTCGAGGCGGCCGCGTCGGCGACGGGCCATCAGTCGCCGCGCGGTGCGAGCTTCCGCCGCGTCAACGTGGCGCGCGGCACCCATGCGCTGGTGAGCACCAGGCACCCCCTCGCGCTCCTTCGGGAGCTCGAGGGTGTTTTTCATCGCGCCCGCTCGGCCGTACGCTGTCGCCATGCGTGACGAGCATCGCGATGCGATCGAGGACCTTGCTGCGGCTGGGACACAGGTCACGCTCGGCTACATCCCTGGGGCAGGGCCGGTGCTGGCTGCGCTGTTCGGTCAAGCGGCGGGCTCAGCGGCGCAACGTCGTACTAAGCGCATCTTGTCGGAACTCGCCGAGGACGTGAGGCGCTTGCGCGATCAGCGCGGTCTTCCTACTGAGGATGTGGTCCAGTCCGACGAGTTCCTCGCTGCGACTGAGCGCACGATGCGCAGGCTCATCGAGGCCGAGAGCGAAGAGAAGCGGAAGCTACTTCGCAACGCGCTGCTGAACATGAGCGCCGGCGACCCGGTGGACCGCGAGTTCGAACGGTGGCTTGACCGTTTCGATCCCGACGACGTGAGAGTCGCGGCCGCTGTCGAAGACCTTACGGAGGGCACCTCGCGGATGCTTGAAGAAGTGGAGCTACAGGTTCGCTTCTGGTTCGAGGATCGCGACGAGCTTCCCCCCGCTCGTATCCGTGGACGGGTTGGGGCGCTTGCGAGGGCGGGGATCCTCGACAGGCTGAGTGATCGCGTCGTCCATAACGTCCCCCTATCGCCTTCTGGCGGGGACGGCGCCACCGGAGGTCGCGTGCTCACGACTGACTTCTACGACGTATCGCATCGTGGTCACGCTTTCCTGGCTTATCTACGGGATCCTCTCGGCTGAATCCGCCCTGACGCATGTTCAGACTCTCGGTGCCTGCGGTGTTGTCGATCACCACGGGAACGAGAATCACGGACTGGCCGTTCACGCAAGCCCGTGCTCGACGGCTGCGACGGCCGGATCCGCCTCATCGCCGGTGAACTCGCACCTGCCGGTGGCGCCTTGGTAGCCGAAGATCCACCCGTCGGCGATGTGCTCGGTCGGCGTTGGCGTAGCGCTGACCGTCGGCGACACGGTTGCGGCCTCTTCGAAACCTGGAGCGGTCTCCGCTCCCCCGCTGCACGATGCGAGCGTGAGTGAGACGAGTACCGCTACGAGGGCGGTCCCGCTAGCGCTGAGTGTCGGATCATGGTGTTCCCCTGGTGATGTTGGTGGTGCCGTGGTGAGCGGCCGGTAGGCGCGACGGAGTGCGTCGCGGAGACTGTTTCGGTTTCCGCGGGTGCGGTAGCGGCGGGACATGAGGTAAGTGGAATGACCGAGGATTTCTGCAATCGTCACTTCGTCGACGCCCTCGGAGTACAGGAGGTCGACGGCAGTGTGTCGAGCCAAATGGAGGTTCGCATCGGGTAGGCCGGCGTGATCGAGGGCGGCGTGCCAGGCGCGGTTGTCAACGCGAGGGTCGGTTGGTTTGCCGTTGGGGTCCTTGAGGCGCCTGTTGGGCTCGGACGTCCACAGGAGCCCGTGCGGGTTCGGCTCCGACGCTGCGACCTGGATGCGCCGTTCGATGATGGACCGCAGCGGATTCACCAGCGGCGCCACACGCCACCCGGCGGCGGACTTCGGTCGCGATAGCCACAACCCACCAGTCAGGTGACGGAACTCCTGATCCTCCGGAGCATCCAGACGCCGTTCGGGCCACTTCGACCCCTGCTTTGCACCACATACCGGCTCCCACGGCTTCGACACGTTGCAGCAGCCATGGGCCCAGGAGAACCGCTTCAACTGCCACGAAAGGTCGAGTTCGTCGGTGACACGGTCCAGTTCGAGTCCGAGGAGTTCGCCCTGCCGTGCGCCCGTCAACAGTGCGGCGGCGATGCAGGATCCGAGGCGGTCATGCTGCACGGTTCGAGCAGCCGGATCCCACCAGCAGCGTCGAGGACGGTGAGCGTCGGGGCTTCTTCTTCGGCTGGTCGACGAGAGTGGCGACGTTCCGACTGATCCGTCCGTCGCGCATCGCGTCGCGGAGGGCGACGGACAACACCCGGTGTGCCTGCTCCGCGCTGCCGCCGCCGAGTCCCTTATCGCGTATGTAGGCCTCGACCTCTCGCACGTGCTGAGGCGCCACGTCGTGAAGAGGCACGTGCCCGATCGCGGGCACGATGTACTGCTTGATCCTCGTCCGGTAGGAGGCAATGGTCTTCGATGCGATCCTCTTCGAGTACACCTCTGAGAACCAGGGCCAGATCCATTGAGCCGCCGAGGGACTTCTCCCTCTCGATGCTGCGAGTGCTGACTCGAGGTCGGCGAGATCGTCGCTGTTAAGCGTCTTGACGATTGCGGCCCAGTTCATGTCCTGAGCGTGACCGGTCGAAGGCGGGCGGTCAAACGCCCGATCGAACACATCCGCGGTGCCAAGGGGATCGGCGCGCATCACGGTTCGGTCACTTAGTGCTACGTCGCGCCACAGGGCTCGTCGATCCCGATCCCACGTCGCCTTTCACTAGGCTCTGAGCCTGTGAACTTCGACTGGGGAAACATCGCCGCGATCGTTGGGGCTGGGCTTGGGAGCACAGGCGTCGCCGGTCTGGTCACAGGAGGCCTGCAACTCAGTCGCCGCGGACGACTTCGGAAGTCAATTTCACGCTCGGAGGACGTACGCACTCTACTCACTGCGGGCGAGCCTGCCGAAGCGGCTGTTCGGCGATCGATGGAGGCTGATGCGCTCCGCTTGGCCGCGCTGACCCTCGTGGGTTTCCCGAAGAGCACTACGTGGTTCCTCCGGATCGCCTACGTCTATCTGGTGGTCGTCACCGGGTTCGTCTTCACTGCCTCAGCCCTATCGCCGACCCGCGACATTGCGTCTCCGGAACAGCTTCAGTTCACCGCCGCTGCCCTGATCGAACTCGCCTTAGCTCTCGTTGCGTTCGTCGCTGCACTCGTCATCGCCCTCGCGTCAGTCCTCCGGCAACGTCGAGACGCCTTCGTACTGTGGGTGCAGTCAGGTCTGCCAGTCGACCAAGCCCTGCAGCGGATTGGCGAGCGGGGGCCGATCTCGCAGTTCTTCGTTTACCTCGAACTCGTTCTGCTCGACGGAAAGCCACGTATGCGCCCCATGAGTTGGATAGCACCGGTCATCGGGCCTCTGCGGCTCATGCGCCTCGGACGGCTGCGATCTCAGCGACATCGGCGGTCACGATGAGCACCCGCGCGCAGGTGTGCACCGGTGTGTGCACCTGGTAGCACGAAGAAACCCCGGACATCACGCTGTAAGCGAGGTTGACAAGGGCTTTCCTGCCGGAATCGAACCGACGACCTATTCATTACGAGTGAATGAGAAGTCCGCTCCGTCGTCTGACGGCCGAGTCCGTCGAGCGGGAGCTCGTTCTGGCTTCAGCCCAACGTCGGAGAGACGATCGCCGGCCGGAAGCAACTGTCACAGACAGTGCAAGCCCGCCATATGGCTCGCTGTCTGAATCCTCACACGTGAGCGAACCCAAGCCAAAGCCGTTCGCCCCCGGCGTCGCGCTGAACTAAATCGGTAGATCACGAGCTACATCCTCCTCGTGCTCCCGCAGACGCGAGGTCATCCACGCAGCCCATTTTTCAGCCCCATGCTCAGCTCGGTCCGGGGCGCGTACCCAGTCATGCATCAGGGCTTGAGCGGCCGCTGACGCCTGCATGAAGAGGATGTCGCCCCCCTCCCGCTTCCTGTGCACGGTGAAGCAGCTCCATCGCGGCACCATGCGGCGGGTAGAACTCGCGCACCTCACCTTCGGTGATGAGTTGCGCTCCCTCCTGCGCGGTCTTCGTGCTTGGTGCGTCAGCTGAACCCCACTGCAAGTCGCGGGCCATCCGATCGAGTACGGGCGCCCAGCGAGAACGCAAGTCTTCACGCTCGGCACGAGCGCTGGACTCGGCCGCGCGATGATCGCGCCGCTCTTTGAGACGATTCGCGCGTCGAGCAATCTCGTTCGACCGAGACGCGGCGCCGGCAGCTACGCGAGCAAGCTTGTTCGATCTGATCGCGATGATCAGTGCAGCAACAGTGGCAGCAATCGAACCAGCCCCAACGGCAGCAGGAAGGACGATCTCGCTCCACCACTAGAACGGTGTCGGCGTCGAGGGGTCAGCGGCCACTTGAGTCGCTGTCTGCAGCGCCGAGGTTGCGAGGAGCGGTACAGATGTCATACGAGGAGTCTGCCCCAAGGGGGGGGTACGAAGCGACTTACCTGCACACACACTTCGCCCTGCCCGCACTCTCGAGTCCGCAGCTAGTCCGCAAGCGCTCCACTCCTGCACCTTCTCGCGCTACATCCGCCATTGCCGTGATCCGCGCCAAATCAACGATGGCTCCAGTTGACATTACGCGACAACACCCGGGCAGCTGTACTTCGGATACTCGCGGCGGCACAGCAAGCTGGCGACCGGTCAGACCCCGGCCGCGTAGTGGTTCGCGACCTGCGTCGGCGTGAGCACCGTCGAGTACACCGCCGCGAACCGCATGGAGCCGGTGAAGAAGAAGTTGGCCGGAGCGCCGGGCCACCCGCTGATCGTGTCGTACCCGACCCGCCAGTACCCGGTGTAGTTCTCCGGCGCGGTGTACGCCGCGTTCGACGCGACGAGCGCCCCGTCGGCGTACAGGCGCATCCCGGTCGCGGCCGACATCGTCGCGACGACGTGGTGCCACTTGCCGTCGGTGTACGCGCTCGGTGACGTGACGACCTGCGTGGTGCCGTTGTACGCACCGAAGACGAGCTGCCCCGCGGTGTTGAGGTACACGGAGCGGTCGTGCTGCCCGGAGGTGGCGACCTGGTTGCTGCCGAAGCCGATGAGCAGCCCGCCCGCGACGGTGGTCCGGAACCAGACCTCCTCGCTGAACGTCGTCGGGTTCTTCACGGAGCTGGGCGTGGACACGAAGCTCGTCGACCCGTTCAGCACGTAGGAGCTGCCCGCGTCGCGCTTGCACGCGTTCGGGGACGGCGTGGCGGCGGTCATCGACCCCTGGTAGGTGCCGGGGAAGCCCTTGCCGGACGAGTCGGCCGCGGTGGTCGCGCCGGACGCCTCGGTCAGCCGGTAGGCGAACACGGCGTTGGACGCGTCGGCGGCGACCGCGGCGGCGCAGGTGAAGTAGGGGGCGGTCGCCGCGGTGTTGCCGCTGTTGGCGACGGTGGCGCTGAACGCCGACCGGGTGAGGCCGCCCTGGGCGAGCAGGACGACGAGGCCGAGGACGGCGACGAGCGCGAGGGCGACCACCCGCCCGTCCCGGAGGGGGCGGAGCAGTGCGAGCAGACGCGGCGTCACGCGGCACGCACCGTGGGGACGCGTCCGACCCAGAGGCAGAGGACGAGCGGGACGACGCAGACCGCGAGCAGCAGGGCCCAGCCGGCGGGGTCGAGGTCGATGTTCGCGGCCAGCTGGTAGTGGCCGTTCGCGGTGAGCTGGTGGATGGTGACGCGACCGACCTCGCCGTCGACGAGGTGCACGCTGTCGCTGCCGTGCCCGCTGACGCGCACCGGGAAGATGCCGGAGGAGATCACGGTCGCGGTGACCGAGTGCGCACCGGAGGTGTTCTCGATCGTGGCGACGTTCACGAACGGCTTGAGGACGAACGCGGCGTAGGAGGCGGTCAGCGCTCCCCCGGCGATGCGGAGCGACGCGCGGGTGACCCGGTCGGTGAACGGGCTCGTGAGGATCCAGACGATGAGCGTGCCGATGAGCAGGATCGGCGCGGCGCGGAGCAGCCAGCCGACGTGGGGCACGAGGGCGACCGGGGTCCCGATGATCTCGGCCTGGCCGAGGGTCCACGGGTCGGTGGCGCCGTTCACGTCGCCGCGGGTGTGGATGCCGCCGTCGGCGTCGATGCTGACGATGCGGTGGGTGTAGGTCGTCCCGGGGTTCGCGGCGGTCTCGAAGGAGACGATGTCGCCGACGCGGAGGGTCTCCACGCGGACGGGGCGGTCGACGACGAGCGTCCCGACGGGGGCGGCCTCGCCCATCGAGGGGGTCTCGACGACGAACCAGCGCCCGCCGCCGGTAACGAACAGCATCGCGCCGACGAGCAGGAGTCCGGCGACGACCGCGGTCGACCAGGCGAGGAGGGTCTCGAGCGGCGAGGCGGACCGCGACGCCGGTCGCTGGCGGGGAAGGACCCCCTGCAGCGAGATGGCGGCGGTCTGGCTCATGGGCTCTGCTCCTGCGGGGGGGGGGGGAAACGGGAAGTGAGGGGGCGAAGTGGGGTGGGGTGACGGGACGATCGCGGTGCGGCGCGGGACGTGGTCGCTCGGGCAGACCGCGTACCGTGCCGCACCGCCGGGGATCAGGCCGTGAAGGTCCAGGTCATCGGCACCGAGGCGGCGAGGCCCTGGTAGGTGTTGCCGGCGCTGGGGTCGAGCGTCACCGCGAAGTTGAACGGGACGGAGGCGCCGGCGGCGGGGGCTGCGGGCATCGTGAAGGCCGAGGCCGCCGCACCCTTGAAGCTCGCGAGCGTGCCGGAGAAGACGGTGGTCGAACCGGAGGTGATGACCAGGTTCATCTTCGAGCAGAGGTCGGTCGCGGTGCCGTTCGAGGAGCCGTTCGCGGACTGCGTGCACGTGGCGCCCGGGGTCAGCGTGAAGGTGCTGGCGGCGGCGGTGCCGGTGTTCTTGATCGTGATGGCGGTGTTCACGGTGTTGCCCGGGGTCATCGTCGTGCTGCCGCCGAACTTGTTGATCGTCGAGCAGGTCGCGGCGTTCGTCGAGACCGAGCCGCCGTCGGTGCTGAGGCAGGTGACCGAGGCGCCGGCGTTCTGCTCCTGCATTATCAGCGTGCCGCTGCCGGCGGTGTTGCTGCTGTTGGTGATGCTCGCGGCGAACCCGGACAGCGTGCCGGTGAACGAGAGCGAGAGCAGGACGGCGGCGAAGATGCCCGCGATGATCGCGACGGGAGCAAAGCGGATCCGCTTGAGCGGGGAGATGCGGTGCGAGTTGGACACGGGGTACCTCGATGTCGAAGGGTTCAGGGTTCACAATCACGATGTCCGGATTGCTCAATCATCAAGATAGCGAACGCTTGACGCAGTTGCACGCCGCTCGGTGCCCCCAGAGCGGGGCACGTCGCTCGTCGTGGATCGGACACACGCCGGCCCGGCGGGACAGCCGTTGTACGCTGCCGCAGGCGTCGACGAACGGAAGGAGCCCCGCATGGCGGATCAGCAGCACCCGCAGGCGGACGACTCCGCCGCGCTCCGTGCCGCGTTCGACGCCGTCGTCCGCGCGCAGACGAGCCTCACGACCGAACTCAGCCGGCAGGCCGGGATCCACGAGTCGGCACTGCGCACGCTCGTGCTCCTCAGCGAGACCGGGTACGCGACACCGACCGAGGTCGCGGGCTACCTCGGCCTGACCTCCGGCGCCGTCACGAACACGACCGACCGGCTCGTCGACGCCGGGCTCGTCGAACGCCGGCGGAACCCGGCCGACCGTCGCGGTTCACTGCTCGAGCTCACCCCGGCCGGGGCCGAACTCATCGCGGACCGCCAGCGGCGCTACGCTGCCGTCCTCGGGTCGGTCGACGCGGCGCACGACGGACGCCTCCTCGCCCTGCTCGAGGACCTCGCGAACGCTCTGCTGATCGGCGCGGTCGACGCCCACGCCGACCGGGCCGACACCGCCGACACCGCCGACACCGCCGGCTAGCGGAACTCAGGCCTCGCGGCGGTGCTTCCCCTTCGCGGCCGTCGGGTCCGCCATCGGGTGGTTGCGGAACCAGCGCAGCAGTTCGCGCGACCGGCTCGCGTCCGCGCTCCGGTCCCCCACCTGCAGGAAGTCGCTGAACCCCTCGGGGAGCGACGACCCCGACGCTCCCGACGCGTCAGCCGCACCGGACGCATCCCGGTCGTACGCCATCGACCACTCCGGGAAGCGGCGCGTGTGGATCGACTCCTCGGCGAGCAGGCGGACGTCGTCGTGCCGGTCGTCCGCGAGGATCCGCTGGTACGTCGCGAGCACCGCGTCGTAGGGCCCCTCGAGCAGCTGCATGAACCGGCCGTTGCGGTGGACCAGGAGTCCGGTGAGCCCGTCGGCGGTGTTCCGCGCGCGGGCGTGCGCGAGCACCTCCTCGAGGGCAGCGTCGTCGAACGGCTCCGCGGCCGAGCTCATGTAGACCAGTGACTGCAGCACGCCGTCGATCCTGCCCGCTCCCGCCCGTTGGCGACGCCCCCAGAACGGGCTGCTAGGACCGCACCTCACGCATGTTCTGCGCCTGCCACCCCTCCGGCACCGACTCGCGGAACGCCCGGAGCGCGTCCTGGTAGTCCTTCCCGGTGGCCTCGTGCGGCTTCGTGTCGCGTGCCCGTGCGACCGCCCGCACGGTGGTCTCGCCCGTTGCCTTGCTCGTGACCGCGTTGATCTGCTGCAGCTCGTACCCGTCCAGGTCGAGCGCGGCGATCGCGGCCTGCCGAGCCGCTTCGATGTTGTCCCCGCTGCCCTCGGCTTCCCGGGTCGCGGTCGATCGAAGTTCGCCTCGCATGGTCGTCACCGATCCAGTATGGCTCGGCTCCGGGCCGCCGAGGTCGGTGGCACCTGGCAGAGTTGGACCGTGCCAGCCGCCCCGATGATCGACGCCGTCGACGTCATCCGCTTCGTCGGGCCGCAGGCCTTCGGCCGCGCGCGTGACCTGGTCCGCGCCGGCCTGGTCGACGACGCCGTCTGGCACGACGACGACGGCACGGTGACCGCGACGGTGTCCGGGTCCGCCGACGACCCCTACGAGCTCCGCGTCGAGACCACCCCGGCGCGCGGTGAGTTCGTCCGCCCGGTCCGCAGCACCTGCAGCTGCCCCCTCGGCGGCGAGTGCAAGCACGTCGCCGCCGCGCTCCTCACCATCAACGCGCGTGCCCTCGCCGCGGCAGCCGGCCCGCGCCCGGAAACGCCGGCTCCGCCGCCCTCGGACTGGAGGCACGACCTCGCCCGCCTCGCCGGCGACGACGAGCAGGCGGTCACCCCGCAGGGCACGGCCATGGGCCTGCAGTTCGAGTTGCGTGACGCGGTCTCCGCCCGGCTCGCGTCGCGTGCACGGGCGGCGGGTCGGGCGCTGCCGACGGCCTCGCGGTCGGTCCGGCTCGGGGTCCGCCCGGTGACCAGGAGCGACGCCGGCAACTGGGTGCGCGGGCAGCTGACCTGGGGCACGCTCCCCTACTCGCTGAACCGCCTCGGGCTCCCCGCGGAGCAGCACGCGTGGTTCCTGCAGTTCGCCGCACTCCACCGTGCCGGGCAGCTCGCCGGGCTCCCGGGCGAGGCCGACTGGATCCACCTGGACGACTTCGGCTCGCCGTTGCTGTGGCCGTTGCTCGGGCAGGCACCGGGACTCGGGATCGCCTTCGTGACGGGGAAGCGCGAGGGCGGGGCGGTCCTCGGAGCGGAGGCGCGGGTGCTCCTGGACGCAGCCCGTCACGACGATGCGCTGGTGATCGGTGCGAGCGCCGTGATCGACGGCCGTCCGGTCACCGAGGGCGCCGCGCGGATGATCGGCGACCACGGCGTCTACGCCTTCCGCGAGAGCCCCGAGTTCCACGTCACGGTCGCCCCGACGCCCGCCCCGGTGCCCGAGGACCAGCGCCGCATGCTCGTCGACGGCAGCCGCATCACCGTGCCGCGGGCGGAGGTCGACGAGTTCCTGGCGGACTGGTCGCCGCGGCTCCGCGGAGCGCTCGGTCTCGTCAGTTCGGACGGCTCCGTCGAGCTGCCCGAACGCACGCCACCCGAGCTGGTGCTCACCGCGACGTTCGAGCCGGCCCGGGCCCCGCGGACGGACGACCGCGTGCACCTGCAGTGGCGCTGGCACGTCGACGGCCGGAAGGACCCGGTCGCCCTGCACGGCCCGTTGCCGGACCTGACCACCCTGCGGGCGGCCGACGACGACGCGAGCCGAGCCGCGCCTCCCGTCCGGGGTCCAGGGGGTGGACTGGAGTGGTTCGCGGACGGCACCATCGACGGCGCCGACGTCGCGGTCTTCGCGAACGAGCTGCTGCCCGGGCTGCCGGCGCTCGGCGTGCGCACCGTGGTGCAGGGCGAACGCGTCGACTACGAGCGGCTGACCGGGCGGCCGCACATCCGCGTCACGACCATGCCGTCCGACAAGCACGACTGGTTCGACCTCGGCATCTTCGTGACCGTGAACGGCAAGCAGGTGCCGTTCACGCCGCTGCTCCGGGCGCTCGCGAAGCGCGACCGGCGGATGAAGCTCATCGACAACTCGTACCTGTCGCTGTCCGACCCGGCGTTCGACCGGCTGAAGGAGCTCATCGAGGAGGCCCGCGACCTCGACGAGTGGGAGCCCGACCAGCCGATGACGGTCACGCCGCTGCAGGCCGGCATCTGGTCCGAGTTCGACCAGCTCGCCGACGAGACCGCGCACGACGAACGGTGGCAGGCGATCGCCTCCGGGCTGCTCGGCGCGACGCCCCCGCGGGACGTCCGGGTGCCGGACACCGTGCACGCCGAGCTCCGGCCGTACCAGCACGCCGGGTACGCGTGGCTCTCGTTCCTGCTGGCCCACGGGATCGGCGGGGTGCTCGCCGACGACATGGGCCTCGGCAAGACGCTGCAGGTCCTCGCCACGATCGCGGCAGCGCGCGAGTCCTCGCCGGACGCGCCCCCGTTCCTCGTCGTCGCGCCGACCTCGGTGGTCGGCAACTGGGCGGCCGAGGCGGGGAAGTTCACGCCGGGCCTGCGGGTGACCACCGTGACCGCGACCTCGCTGAAGGACCCGGCGCGTGTCGCCCGGGCGGCCGCCGAGTCGGACGTCGTCGTGACCTCGTACGCGCTGCTGCGGCTCGACGCGCCGGCCTACACCGACCTGCCGTGGTCGGCGCTCGTGCTCGACGAGGCGCAGTTCGTGAAGAACCCGCAGTCGCAGACGCACCGGGCCGCGGTGGAGCTCCGCGCGCCGGTGAAGTTCGCGATCACGGGGACGCCGCTCGAGAACGGCCTCACCGACCTCTGGGCGCTGTTCCACGTCGTCGCCCCGGGGCTGCTGTCGTCGTGGTCGCGGTTCGGGGACGACTACGTCAAACCGCTCGCCTCCCCCGACCTGCGGGGTGCGGCACGCCAGGAGCTCACCGAACGGCTCCGTCGGCGGATCCGGCCGCTCATGCTCCGGCGGACGAAGGAGAGCGTCGCGTCCGACCTGCCGCCGAAGCAGGAGCAGGTCGTCCGGGTCACGCTCGACCCGGCGCACCGGGCCCTGTACGAGACGACGCTGAACCGGGAGCGCCTGAAGGTCCTCGACCTCATCGACGACCTGGCGCGGAACCGGATGATCGTCTTCCGCTCGCTCACCCTGCTGCGGATGCTGGCGCTGTCGCCGGCACTGGTGGCGACGGCCGATCCCGCTCCCGACGACGAGCCGGTGCCGTCCGCGAAGCTCGAGCTGCTGCTCGACGAACTCGAACAGCTCGCCGCCGAGGGCCGTCGCGCCCTGGTCTTCAGCCAGTTCACGTCGTTCCTCCGCATGGTGGCCACGGCCCTCGACGACCGGGGCGTCGGCTACGAGTACCTCGACGGCTCGACCCGGCGCCGGCCGGAGGTCATCGACCGCTTCCGGAACGGCACCGCCCCGGCGTTCCTCATCTCGCTCAAGGCCGGCGGGTTCGGGCTGACCCTGACCGAGGCCGACACGGTGTTCGTCCTCGACCCGTGGTGGAACCCCGCCGCCGAGAACCAGGCGGTGGACCGCACGCACCGCATCGGGCAGACGCGGTCCGTGAACGTGCAGCGGTTCATCGCGGAGGACACCATCGAGGAGAAGGTCCTCGCGCTGGCGTCGAAGAAGGCGGAGCTGTTCGCCACGATGATCGACGACGACGCCCTGTTCGCCGAGGACCTGACCCCCGACGACATCCGCTCCCTGCTCGAGTGACGCCGCCGCCCGCCGTCGTGTGCCACCGCACAACCAAAGTCACGCCGAGCCGCGACGATGCACGGTTCGGCGTGACGTTGGTTGTGCGGCGCGGGCGGCGCGGGGGGGGTCAGCGGGCGAGGGCGTCGATCCGTGCGACCTCGTCGGGGGTGAGCTCGATGCGGGCGCCGGCAGCGTTCGACTGGATGCGCTCGGGGCTCGACGACTTCGGGATCACCACGAACCCGTGCGCCACGTGCCACGCGACGATGACCTGGGCGCTGTCGGCGTCGTGCGCTCCGGCGATCTCGACCAGCGTCGGGTCCTGCAGGTTGCTCGCCTTGAAGGGGCTGTAGCCCTCGAGGACGACCCCGCGCTCGGCCAGCCCGTGCGCGATCGCGGCGTCGTACTCGACCGGGCTCCACTTGATCTGGTCCACGGCCGGGGTCGTGCCGGTGGCGGTCACGAGCTCGTCGATCTGCGCGAGCGAGTAGTTGCTCACGCCGACGGCCCGGGTGAGCCCGTCGGTCTGGGCCTGCACGACCTGCTCCCACACGTCCGGTCGGGCCTCGCCGTTCGGGGGCCAGTGCACGAGCCAGAGGTCGAGGTGGTCGAGCCCGAGCTGGTCGAGGCTCTCCTCGATCGTCTCGCGGACCCGGTCGGCGTTGTCCGGCGGCAGCTTCGTCGTCACGAAGACGTCCTCGCGGGCGAGCCCCGAGTCGGCGATGGCCCTCCCGACGCCGCGCTGGTTGCGGTAGCCGGTGGCGGTGTCGATGTGCCGGTACCCGGCCTCCAGTGCCGCGCCCACTGCGGCGGGAGCATCGGCGTCGGCGATCTGCCAGGTGCCGAAGCCGAGGAGCGGCATCGACCCACCGGTGACGGACACGGACGGATTGGCGTAATCGGTCATGCGTCCGTGTCTACGCCCCGACCCTCCGGCGGGCTCCCGGGCGATGTCCGAGGCGTCCGGCATGATCGACGAGGCCAGCCGGCCACACGGCCACCCGGCCCGCACCACCGCACCACCGCACCACCAGGAGCTCCACCGCAGCATGACGTCCCGACGACGCCGCACCCGCACCAGCCTCACGTCCGTCCTGATCGTCCTCGGCCTCGCCGTCGGCGCGTACGCCCTGCACACCACCGGACTCCTCGCGCCGGACGCCGAGGCCGCACCCGCGGTCACCGGCGGCCCGACCGGGTCGGACGAACCGACCATCACGGCGGAACCGTCCGTACCGGAGACGACCCGCGCCTCCAGGCCGACGACGGAGCCGACCGGAGCAGTCACCGACCAGCCGGACGCGGCGACCGACCAGCAGGACGTCGCGACCGACCAGCAGGACGCCGCGACCGCTCGGGCCCAGCTCGCGGACCTGCCCGTCAAGGGCAGCGCCCCCGCCACCGGGTACGACCGGGTTGGGGACTTCGGGACCGCGTGGCTCGACGTCGACCGGAACGGGTGCGACACCCGGAACGACGTGCTCGCCCGGGACCTCACGGCGATCACCCGGAAGGGTCCGTGCACGGTGCTGCGCGGGACGCTCGTGTCGCCGTACACCGGCGCGACGATCGACTTCGTCCGCGGGAACACGACCTCGACGCTGGTGCAGATCGACCACGTCGTCGCGCTCGAGAACGCCTGGCGCACCGGCGCGCAGCAGTTGACGCAGGCGGAGCGTGCGGCCCTCGCGAACGACCCGGACAACCTGTTCGCCGTGGACGGGCACTCGAACGCGCAGAAGCGGTCCGGGGACGCCGCCACGTGGCTCCCGGCGGACGGGTCCTTCCGCTGCACCTACGTCGAGCACCAGGTCGCGGTGAAGACGAAGTACCGACTCTGGGTCGTCCCCGCCGAACGCGACGCGATCGCGCGCGTGCTCGAGCGCTGCTGACCGTCAGCGCCGTCGGGCGGCGCGCCCCTCGCGGGCGAACCACACCATCGACGCGACGACGAGCACGAGGGCGAGCCGCGCGATCCAGAGGAGCGCCGGACTCGCGGGCTCGCGGAACGGCACGCCCAGCAGGACACCGACCGCCTCGAGCAGCCGGCCGCCGCGTCCGACGTAGCCGTGCGACTCGCTCGGCACCGCGAACGTCACGGCGATCGCGAACGCCACGATCGCCAGGAGCATCGCCGCGAGCGACGCCGCGACCCGGCTCCGCCCCTTCCGCCCGATCAGCGTCGAGACCAGCGTGACGACGGGCAGCACGACGAGCATGTCGACGAGCCACGCGAGCAGCAGCCCGATCGCGGACAGGAACGCGAACATCAGCGAGAGGAACCACCCGGTCGGATCGTCGTCGCGCACGACCACGACGGCGCCGAGCGGGAACGCCAGCACGACGAGCACGAGGTCGAGCAGCAGCAGGTCGAGCGCGGTGCGGCGGCCCTCGCGCGAGGTGTGTTCGGCAGCCCGGACCCGGTCGCGGCTCTCGACGGAGTCGAACGGGTTCCACCGCAGCCCCACGACGAGTCCGGCGATCGCCATCGCACAGACCACGCTCGTGATCCCGGTGCCCCAGTCCGGATCGGTCGTCAGCACGAGGAGGGCGACCTCCCCCACCGCTGCGAGCGCGAACGCCGCGCCGATCACCAGCAGCACCGCGTGCCGCCGCGTCCCGTCCCACACGATCCTGCTCAGCAGTGTCCTGTTCCCCACGGCACGGCAGCCTACCGCCCACCGGAACGGCTCTTAGGCAACAGGTGTAGCCTAGTTCGGGCCGATGCGGACGCACCGACCTTCACCGTCGAAGACCCCAGGAGGCCTCCACATGCCCAACAGCAGTACCGTCACCACCCGGTTCACCGACCGTGTCGTCCTGATCACCGGCGGCGGCTCCGGCCTCGGTCGCGCGACCGCCGTCCGACTCGCCGCCGAGGGCGCAGCGCTGTCCCTCGTCGACGTCTCCGCCGAGGGACTCGATGCCACGAAGGCCGCCGTGCTCGAGTCCACCCCGGACGCCCAGGTCCTGACCACCGTAGCCGACGTGTCCGACGAGGCCCAGGTCGACGCGTACGTCGCCGCGACCACCGAGCGCTTCGGCCGCATCGACGGCTTCTTCAACAACGCCGGCATCGAGGGCAAGCAGAACCCCACCGAGTCCTTCACCGCCGCCGAGTTCGACCGCGTGGTGTCCATCAACCTCCGCGGCGTGTTCCTCGGCCTCGAGAAGGTCCTCGCCGTGATGCGCGCGCAGGGCTCCGGCATGGTCGTGAACACCGCCAGCGTCGGCGGCATCCGCGGCATCGGCAACCAGTCCGGGTACGCCGCAGCCAAGCACGGCGTCGTCGGCCTCACCCGCAACTCCGCCGTCGAGTACGGCCAGTACGGCATCCGCATCAACGCGATCGCCCCGGGCGCCATCTGGACGCCGATGGTCGAGAACTCGATGAAGCAGCTCGACGCGGAGAACCCGCGCAAGGCAGCCGAGGAGTTCATCCAGGTCAACCCCGCGAAGCGCTACGGCGAGGCCCCCGAGATCGCCGCCGTGGTCGCGTTCCTCCTGTCGGACGACGCGTCCTACGTCAACGCGACGGTCGTCCCGATCGACGGTGGGCAGTCCGCCAAGTACTGAGGCTGCCGCGGCCGGGTGTCGGCCTGGAGGCGCGGCGCACCTCCGTCACGCGGGACACCGTGTGGGGATGGCTGAGCGATGCACCGCCCCAGGCGGCTGGGCAGGTCCGGCGGTGCTGGCCGTCCTCGGGCTGCGTCAGGCGCCGGCCGCGCCGAGCGCCGCGCCGGCGATGGCCCACCAGTAGCCGAGGAGCGCTCCGGACGGCACGGCGAGCACGGCGACGATGCGGGCCTTCCGCAGCAGTGCACGCCGGGTTCGCGCCTCGGCGATGTCCCGCTCGAGACGCTCGAACCGTTGCACGTGCCGCAATGTGTCGTTGATGACGACGGCATCGACGTGCCACGTCCCCCGTTCCTCGGCGAGCATCGAGAGGAAGCGCACGGCTTCGTCCGAGTGCACCTGTGACAGGCCGACGATCCACGGTCCGACCTCGTCGGGGCGGAGGGTCACCACCGCAGGCCGCGTCTTCCCGAACCGGAGGCGGCTCGCCGACACCACGAGGAGGGGCTGCACCGGCATCGGACCACCGGCAGCGGCGGAGAGCAGGGCCGTGGCGCGTTCTCCTTCGGCGATCGCGTTGTGCACGTGCCGGGTCCGCTGCCCGTTCACCGTGAGCGTCCGACCGCCGACCCAGACATCGCGCCCCGAGTGGTTCTTCGTGTTGATCGAGAACACGCCGGTCGGACCGATCACCACGTGGTCGATGTCCGTCTCGCCCGAGCCGACCGGAACCGCGTGGAGCACGGTGAAGTCCGGACCGAGCGACTCCAGCGTCCGCGCCACGTCGCGCTCACCGATGGCACCCTTGAACCAGGACCGGGCGTCCTCGTGCAGCGGGTCGTGGCCCCAGAACCGCTGCCACCGTGTCCGTGCCGGCGCGGCCGACTGGATCGCCAAGCACTGCTGCATCACCGCGTACCCGGGCTTCCGAGCGCGCAGCGTCAGTGGTGCCGACCCTCGTGCTTCCCCCATGCGTCCACCGTCCCAGGGTGACACCGGTCGGGCCAGCCCTCGTTCAGGCGACACCGGCGGACGGCGGGCGGCGGAAGGCCACGTTCGGTTTCGCAGTTGACCGTCCCGGTTCAGGAACACCGGAGATCGTGAACCGGGACGATCACGCGCGAGAACGAGATCGGGCCTCCCCCGCGCCCCCGCCCGCTCAGGGACGGGGCGAGACGAGCTCGATGAACCGGGACAGCAGGGTGAGCCCGGCGATCGACGGCGGCAACCCCGTGGTGAGCGCCGGCGAGTACACGACGTACGCCGCCCACTTCGCCCGCGACAACGCCACGTTCAGCCGGTTCGGCATGAGCAGGAAGTCGAGCCCGCGTGGGATGTCGCCAGCGCTCGACGCCGCGAGCGAGACGATCGACACGACGGCCTCCCGCCCCTGGAACATGTCGACGGTGCCGACCTGCGTGCCTCGGAGTCCGGCGCGGTCGAGGGCGTCCCGGATCACCGCACCCTGCGCGTTGTAGGGCGCGACGACGATGACGTCCTCGTCGGTCAGGGTCCGGGTGAGGTCACCGTCGACCCAACGCCGGCCGACGACGTCCTGCGCGAGGGCGACGACGCGGGCGGCCTCCTCGACGGAGGACGTCGTGCTCCCGGTGTGCACGACCGGCACGGGGTGCACGCCCGCGTCGATGCCGTCGAGGTGCCGGCCGGACACCATCGAGGCGAGCTGCCCGTCGTACGACAAGGCCGAGACCGAGGCAGTCAGCGCGGGTTCCATCCGACGGGTGCGCGCGAGGAAGTACCCGAAGGCGTCGGGCAGGACGTGCTGCCCGTCGGCGAGCCAGCCCAGCGCGGACACGTCGACCGGCTCCGGGTGCGAGCCCTGCGACACCTGGGGCAACTGCTGGGGGTCGCCGAGCAGGAGCAGGCGGGTCGCGGCCACCGAGGACGCGATGGTCGGCGCGAGGGAGAACTGCCCCGCCTCGTCGACCACGAGCAGGTCGAGGGAGCGGCGCTCGATCGTCGTCTCGTTCGCGAACGTCCATGCGGTCCCGCCGACGACGCCGCCGGTGCCGGAGGCCTCGCACGAGGACAGGAACGCGGCCACCGCGGCGTTGTTCTTCACCGGCGTCCACTCGGCGGCCTCCACGGCGTCGGGATCTGCTCCGGAGCGCGGCACCTTGACCACACGGTCAGCGGGCACGCCGGCGGCTACCACCGCCTCGAGGAAGTTCTCCGAGGTCGCGTGGGACTGCCCGACGACCCCGACGCGCCATCCGTGCTCGCGGACGAGCCGGGCGACGACGTTCGAGCCGACGTAGGTCTTGCCGGTGCCGGGCGGCCCCTGGATCGCCAGGTACGAGCGGTCGAGGCCGAGCAGCGTCGCGACCACCGCGGACACCGTGTCGTCGCCCTGCACGGGAACGATCGGGCCCCGGGGTGGTACGCGCCGGAGCAGGTCGAGCGCGGGGTCCGGCAGCATCGACGTCAGCGAGTCGAGCACCTCCTGCCCCCACCAGGCGATCGCCTCGGGCTGGGGCTTGGCGCGCGGCGGAGCTGCGGGTGCCAGGGCCACCGGTAGGTCGGCGTGCGGCGTCCCGCCGACCGGGAGCCCTTCCTTCACGAGCACCTCGACGGTGTCACCGTGGTCGAGGACGTCCACCACGACCGCGCGCGACGACGCGCCCTTCGAGCCCGGGGCCGGGGACTCGACCGATGGCGGGAGCGGGTCGTCGTAGACGAGGTGGGGCGTGCCTCCAGGCCGGAGCCGCGAACCGGGCGCGAGCGTCCCCGACAACCGGATCTCCCGCGACTGCGAGCGGGCACGCGGCAGCGTGTCCCAGTCCCGCTCGACGGACGCGCGCTCCACGACGAGGACGTCGCGGGTGTCGGCCCAGTCGTCGACGGGGTTCCGGAGGCCGTCGAAGTGGTCCTGCCAGAAGGTCTTCGCTTCGCGACGGTGGTAGTCGATCGCGGCTGCGGCGAGCGCCAACGCGGTCTGGTCGGGGGTGCGGTCGAGGGCGTCGACGTCGTCGAGCTCGGCGGCGAGCGCCGTGTACACCGGGTTCGGCTCGCGCTCGACGGGGATCGGCGGCAGCAGCTCGTCCGAAGGAGGAAGCGCGGGCGACTCGGTGCGGAGCGACAGCAGCCAGTCCCGCAGCCGGAGCGTCGAGCGGCAGTCGTAGGCGTTGTAGTCGGCGACCTCGTCGAGCATGTGCTGCCCGCGCACCGGGTCGCCCGTGCGGATCTCGGTGATCGCGTCGACGTAGGCGGTGATGCTGTCCGCGGCGTTCGTGACCTCGCTCTCGCGCAGGTCCTCGCCCATGTAGAGCGGCTCGAGCTTCTTGATCGAGTAGCTGTGGCTGCCGACCACGAGCGCCTTGCGCACCACCGGGTACAGGTCGACGAGGACGCCCGCGCGCAGCAGGTCATCGACGGCCTCCTCGCCGACGCCGTGCCGTGCCGCGAGGGACAGCAGGTGCGTCCGCTCGTACGCGGCGTAGTGGTAGACGTGCATGCCCGGGTACTGCTCGCGGCGCTGCTGCACCCACGCCAGGAAGTCGACCAACGCCTGCCGCTCGTCACGCAGCGTGTGCGCCCAGAACGCCGTGAACTCGGCTCGGTCATCGACCAGGCCGAACAGGTAGTCGAGGCCCCAGTGCACGCCGTCCTCGGTGTACAGCGGGTCGCCCTCGAAGTCGAAGAACACGTCGCCCGGGTCCGGGGCCGGGATCGCGTCGAGGGCGCGGGGATCGAGGACCTCGAACAGCGGTGCGATCGCGCCGCCGGGCGTCCGGCTCGCGTCGCGCGCGTGCTCGGTGTCGACCTGGAGGCGCGCCTGCCGCACCAGCCGATCCTGCGTCGATCGCGACATGCCGGGGACGGCAGTGGTGCGGTCCGCCAGGTCGTCGATGGTCCGCACCCCGGCGCGGATCAGCTTCGTGCGCTGATCAAGGCGCATGCCGGCGACCAGGACCAGGTCGCGGTGCTCCTCCACCTGGGTCGAGCAGACGTCGCAGCGGCCGCAGGACCGGTAGCGCGGATCGCCCCAGGCGAGCGGTTCGTCGGCGGCGAGACGTTCGGCGATGACCCGCTGCAGTTCCGCCCGCTGCGTCCGGTACACCGGGGCGATGTCGGCGAGGTCGTGCGTGGTGGTCGTCCGGTCGCCGAGCACGAGGTGGACCTGCTCGCCGGTGGGGATGCCGTGCGCCTGCATCTGCTCCGCGTAGGCGGCGAGCTGGAGCAGCGCGCTGATCTTCGCGTGCCGGGCGAGCTTCGTGTCGTAGACCTCGTACGCGCCGGCGTCGTTCCGGATGATGAAGTCCGCGAAGCCGATGAAGCCCGGTTCGTCGTCGGTCGGAGTGGCGTGGAACGTCGGTTGGTAGAGGACGTCGGCGCCGTTCCGCATCGCGCTTCGCGCCGCCTCTGCCGCGGTCGCGTAGTCGGGCGGTGCGGGCCGATCGAACTCGACGACGTCCCGGGTCTGCTTGAGGATCGCGAGGTAGTCGAGCTCGTGCTGGTCCCCGAGACGGGCGGTGCGCTCGAGCATGTCGTCGTGCGACTCCGGCAGGGGTTCGCCGCGGCCGAGCTTGGCGTCCATGCGGCGGAGGAACGCCCACTCGCAGGCGGCCCAGGTGGACAGGTCGCTCGGGCTGAGCAGGACGTGCCCGTCGGTGCCGATCTGCATGTGCTGCGCTCCCCCGTCTCGTTCGGTGCGGTGCGAGCCTAGGGCTGGCCGCCGACAGCCACGAACCGCGGCCCGTCGTATCCGTCACGGCTCACGTGCGCCGTGAAGTCCGCGAGCGTCCGGACCCAGTGCCCCCGCTCGCCGTACAGCGCCTGGTACACGACGACCGGCTCCTCGGTCTCGACGTCCCGCGCGACGAGGAGCACCTCGTAGTCGTTCCCCTTGAAGTGTCGGTACCGTCCCGGTTGCACGTCGTCCACGCTGCCGATGCTAGGGCCCCGGCGCCGCCGCTCGGGACACCCGGCCGCATGCGCTCAATACACTCGGCCGCATGAGTGAGCAGACGCACCAGGCCCGGACCGAGCGTGGCCTCGACCGGCTCGTGAACTTCTCCGACGCAACCGTGGCGATCGCGATCACGCTCCTCATCCTCCCGTTGGTCGACCTCGCCGGGGAGCTCTCCGGCAACCGTGGCGCCGGCGACCTCCTCCAGGAGCACTGGCCGTCGCTCCTGGAGTTCTTCGTCACGTTCTGGGTGATCGCCCGCTTCTGGACACTGCACCACCAGGTGTTCGAGCACGTGCGCTCCTACAACCTGCGGATCATGCGGTTGAACTTCGTGTGGCTGATCAGCATCGTGTTCCTGCCGTTCGCGGCGAACCTGCTGAACAGCGGCGAGGACGGCGATCGGGTGGCACACGCGCTCTACATCGGCAGCATGGTCGGCACGAGCCTGACGCTCACCGCGATCGAGCGCGAGCTCCGGCGCGCGCCGGACCTCCTGTCGTCGCCGCTGGGCGACCCGCGGAAGGGGCCGATCACCGTCGCGCTCATGGCCCTGGCGTTCGTGCTGTCGCTGGTCTTTCCCTCGATCGGGCTCTACTGGGTGCTCCTCCTCCTGCTGCAGGGCACGATCGCCCGGCTGCTCCCCGCTCCCCGCTGACGCAGGAGCCCGCGCGGGCCCGTCACACACGGTCATCTGGGCGATCGTGACCGCGGGAGGACGTACCGTCACGGCATGACCGTCATCGCGGCCGTCGCCGTCCTCGTGGGAGTCCTCGCATCCGCCACGATCCTCGGTGTCGTCCTGCGTTCACGGACCGGGCGCGCCCGTCCGACGAACGCCCCCACCGGACGCGCAGGCGGCCGACCGCCACAGCACACCGACGACCTCGCGCCCGTCGACGCGTTCGGCAGCGCCGCCACCCTCGTACAGTTCTCCACGCCCACGTGCGCCCGCTGCCCGGCCACCCGCCGCCAGCTCGACGCCGTCGCCGACAGCACCGCCGGTGTCACCCGCATCGAGATCGACCTCGCCGAACGCCCCGAGCTCGCCCGACGCTTCGACATCATGCAGACCCCCGCGGTCCTGCTCCTCGACGGTGACCGCGCCGTCCGCACCCGCTTCGGAGGACCGCCCCGTCCCGCCGAGCTCTCCGCCGCCCTCGACACCGTCCTGACCCCAGGCACAGAGGAGTCCCGATGACCACCCCGACCACCCCCGCGAACGGCATCGACCCGCGCTCCCCACGCTTCGGCGCCGCGATCACGACCGTCCTACTCGCCGCGACGATCGTCCTCACGCTCGTGCCCGCCACGTGGGCGGCCGGCATCGTCCTGCTCGCCGTGATCGTCGTGTTCTTCGCCATCGGCGGCATCGCCGGCATCCGCCGCCACCCCTACGGTGCGTTCTTCCGCCGGTTCGTCCGCCCGCGGCTCGCCCCGCCCGCCGAGCTCGAGGCGCCCGAACCCCCGACCTTCGCCCAGCAGGTCGGCCTCGTCATCACGGCGTTCGCGCTCGTGCTCGCGCTGGTCGGCGTGCCCTACGCCGCGCCCGTCGGTGCGGCGATCGCGCTGGTCGCCGCGTTCCTCAACGCCGTCTTCGACGTCTGCATCGGCTGCCTGCTCTACGTGTGGCTGGTCCGCGCGGGCGTGTTCCGGCAGCGCACCACGGCCTGACCCCGGTCTGGAGGCGCGGGTCGGCTCCGCCATGCCGCTCACCGCTCCGACGGCGGAGGCTCCCCCCATGGCAGCCTCCGACGCCGGCGTCGGGTCACCGAGCGAGTGCCTGCTCGCTCAGTGCGACGAGGTCGTCGGCGCGCAGGTTCGGCCAGCCGTGCAGGAGTTCGCGCCACTCGGCCGGGAGCGCCGAAGCCCCGTAGAGCGCCCCGGCCAGGCCTCCGGCGATGGCGGCGACCGTGTCGGTGTCATTCCCCGTGCGGACGGCACGGACGAGGGCGTCCTCGAGCGAGCTGCTGTGCTTCACCGCGGCGTAGGCCGCCTGCATCGCGGAGACGACCCACCCGTTCGAGTCCGTGAAGTCGACCGGCTCGGAGTGCTCCGCCGTGACGAGTCGGTCCACCCACAGCCGGCGTCGGTCGAGGTCGATCAGGTCGAGGCCGCGGAGGACGTCGAGCTCCCTGGTGAGCACCGCGTGCCGGATCGCGACGCACCAGAGCACGCACGCGTCACCCGCGTCCGCCTCGAAGTGCGTCAGATCACTGATCGCCCGCGCGGCCGAGGCGAGCCGCTCCTCCTCCCCGACGTCGCCGCGCAGGTAGGCGAGGACCAGCGGCGCGGTCCGCATCAGCGACCCGTTGCCGGCGGAGCGGCCCTTGAACTCGTGTTCCTGCCGGGCCGCAGCGCGCGCGTGGGAGGCGGTCCGTGCCTCCAGGCCGGTGAGGACGTTGCGTGTCTGGATGCCGACATCGGGCGCGTTGACTGCCCACGCTGCCCAGGCGGCCACGAGGCCGTCGAGCGCCTCCTCGGAAGCGGGGTCGCCGCCGCGCGCCACCGTGCGGAGGATCGGGACGGCCATGCTCGTGTCGTCCGTCCACTCCCCCGGCGCCCAGCCGAACGAGCCGCCGCCGGCCATCCGGATCGGGGTGGGTGCGGGGACGGCGGGGCGGAACTCGTAGCCGGCGCCGAGGGCGTCGCCGGCGGCGGAGCCGAGGACGGCACCGACGGCCCGGTCGACCTTGGTGGTGGTCTGGGTGGTCATGTGAGTCTCCGATGCAGGTTTACGCGGAAGTGCGTAAACCTGAGTCTGCACGCCTCCGCCGGTTTACGCAAGTGTGCGTAAACTCGTGCCCATGACGAACGAGTACCGCGACGCCGACGGCAAGCGGCTGACGGACTACCCACGGCCGTCGGTGGCCGTGGACACCGCAGTGCTGACGGTTCCGGACGGCGGGCCGCTATCAGTCGTGCAGGTGCGCGATGCGGTCGACGGGGACTGGCGACTGCCGGGGACGTTCGTGCACGAGGGTGAGCGGCTGGCGTCTGCCGTCCTGCGGTCGCTCGACGCGAAGGCGGGCGTGACGGGGCTCGCGCCGGAGCAGTTGCACGTGTTCGACGACCCCTCGCGGGACGACCGGGGGTGGGTGCTGTCGGTGGCGCACGTGGACGTGGTGCCTGCTTCGTCGCTGTCTGCCTCCATCGATGCATCGCGGGCTCGGATCGTGCCCGTCGCCGACGCCACGGGCATGGTGCACGGGCACAACGACATCGTCGAGTTCGCGGTCGCTCGGCTGCGTGCCGCGTACTCGGGGGCGCCGGACCCCCACGGGCTCCTGGACGAGCCGTTCACGATGACGGAGCTGCGGCGTGTGCACGAGGCCGTCCGGGGCGAGGCACTGCTGCCGGACTCGTTCCGGCGGGCGATGCTGCCGATGCTGACGGCGACTTCGGCGAAGCGGGCCGAGGGGCCAGGGAAGCCGGCGACGCGGTACCGGCGGAGGTGATCAGTTCCCCACGGAGCGCGGGATGATGCAGTCGCTCTCCACGACGAGTTCGTTCGACTTCGCCCGGTACTCGATCTTCGAGAGTGTGTGGGCCGGCCGGAGCGAGGGGTCGCCGTCGCCCTGGTAGGTGTAGGCGTGGTCGGCACCGAGGCTCGCCTCGTCGCGGTCATCGAAGTGGTCCGACAGGGTCTCGGTGGTCGCGTCGCGGTCCAGGGAATCGGGCAGCGGGATCGTCGCCGTGTAGGTCGAGCACCGGTTGCCGCCCTCGGTCGTGCCCGGGGTGTACTTCCGCTGCACCTTGATCGCCGGGCGCTGGAGCTGCAGCACACCGAGCGCTTCGTCGATCTCCGGCTCCATACGCTTCGCCGCCTGGTGCGCGGTCGCAGGGTCCTCGGGGTCCAGTTCGTCGAGCCCGTCCTTTGCCGCCGTCGCCCGGTACGCCCGATCGTCGGCGGGAGCCTGCCGAATAACACCGACGGCGGGCAGGACGACGCAGATCCCCGCGACTCCGACGCACAGCGCGGCGACGACCGTGAGGACCACTGCCGGTCGACCGTCCAGGCGGCGACGCACCGCGACGACCCCGATGGCGAGGAGGACGAGCGGGACGCCGAGGCCGATCACCAGCGCCGCGATCTGCGAGCCCAGGTAGTCGCCGCTGCCGTGGTTGAACGTGCGCCAGCTGATCGAGATGAGCGTGATGACCTGGAGGCCAAGGGCGAACACCGTCGCGATCGGGGCCACCACGGCGAGGACGACCAGCAGGCCGCGGCCGAGCCCCTCCGGCCTCGACGAATCGTCGTCCCCCACGAGCCCTCCCCTGTCGTCACGTCCAGGGTGTCACACCGGGTTGCGTCGAGGGCGCTTCCGCCGCGCATCGAGTGAGCAGAAGACGTCGAGTCCACCGCGGCGACTCGACGTCTTCTGCTCACTGAACAAACAAGCGCCCGCCGCCCCAACACGATTGCCCGCGCGCCGAACTTCGGCACCTCGACTCCACCCTCGACGACATCGACCTCGTGTCCACCCTCGAGGCTGCCCCGCGCATGAACGCGCTCGACCGCAGCGTGCCTGCGGCACTCGAGCCGTGCCTCCCGGCCATCGCCAGGGCGGCAGACTCGATCGCCGCAGGTTCCGTCGGGGCAGCCGCCTCGTCTACGTCGGCGCCGGCACGCCGGGCCGTCTCGGCGTCCTCGACGCCAGCGAGTGCCCACCCACCTTCGGCACCGACCCCGCGCGGGTGGTAGGCCTGATCGCCGGCGGCCAGGTCGCGCTCACCACCGCCGTCGAGGGCGCAGAGGACGACGAGGAAGCCCCCGTACGTGATCGCGGCCAACCTGGAAGCGCGGCGCAAGTCCGCCCTGACGGTCTCCGTCGCGTGCAACGCCGACTCGGCCGCGGGGCGGGAGGCGGACATCGCAATCGACGTCGTCGTCGGCCCCGAGTTCATCGCCGGGTCCACCCGCCTGAGAGCGGGCACCGCGCAGAAACTCGTGCTCAACATGCTCACCACGCTGGCGATGGTGCGCAGCAACAAGACGTACGGCAACCGCATGGTCGACATGCGGGCGACGAACGCGAAGCTCGTGGCGCAGGCGTTCTGGCTGGTGCAGGACGGACCGGGGCTGCGTCCTCCGACGTCGCTGCTGCCCTCCATGCGTCAACCGAAGCTGTTCTAGCGTTCCCGCTCGCTTGCATAGCGCGGTGCCATCGACTCCATCTGTTCCATAACGATCTTGATCGCCTCGGGCTGCTTGTCCGGCGGGTACTTGTACTTCACGAGCAGCCGTTTGATGGATGACCGCAACTTCGCGCGGACATCGTCGCGCACTGTCCAGTCGGTGCGGACGTCGCGCCGCATCACCGCGACGAGCTCCCTGGCGATCTCGGCGAGGACGTCCTCACCCTGAACGTCGACGGCTGACTCGTTGCTTGCGACGGCGTCATAGAACGCGAGCTCGTCGCTCGACAGCGGCGGAGAGAAGTGCGAGCCGCGCGACGCCTCGGCCGCGACCTCCTTCGCTAGTTCGACGAGCGCAGCGATCACTTCGGCCGATGTGAGCTGCTGGTTCGTGTAGCGATTCATGATCTCGGCGATCCGCTCGGAGAATGCTCGCTGCCGCGCCACGTTGCCGCGGGTCGCGGTGGAGCCGGCGTCGGTGAGTGACTTGCGCAGCGCCTCGATCGCGAGGTGCGCGTTCGGTGCGGCCTGCGCCTTCGCAAGGAACTCCGGCCCGAGGTCGTCGAGTGCAAGGCGCGGAAGACCGGCCGCCTCGTAGATGTCAAGCACCTCGCCCGGCGCGATCGAGTCAGCGACGAGGGAGCCGAGCAGCCGGGAGATCTCCTCGGGGATCGGTTCGTCGCGGGACTGACGATCAGCTGCATCGTACTTCGCCATCCACACGCGCACTTCCTGGTAGAAGGCGATTTCATTGTGCAGTTCAGCGAGGCCAGCATGCCCCGACGCGAGAGCCCACGCACGAGCCAACCGGCCTGTCCCGGTCCGGTACCGCACCGAGAGCCGCTCAGCCCCCAGCTCCACGGCATTCAACGGGTTCGCGGCGTCCCGAAGGTAGTTCGTCGCAGTCGTCGCGGCAGTACGCCACGCACGAGAGCCGCCCCTCGCCGCGATCGTCCGCCAGTCGCAGCCCTGGAGTATCTCGCGGACCTGCGCCACCAAGTCGATCGCGATTGCGACTGCCTCGTCGACGTCACGACCGATCGGCTTGTTCTCCTGATCCGAGACGGTGTACTCCGACAAGGCCTTCGCGAGGTTGTCGGCCAGCGGCGCGTAGGCAACGAGCAGCCCGTCCTGCTTGCCCCGGAACGTGCGGTTCACGCGCGCGAGGGCCTGCATGAGCAACGCGCCCTTGAGCGGCCGGTCCAGATACAGGGTGTGAAGCGGCGGCGCGTCGAACCCCGTGAGCATCATGTCCTTGACGATGACGAGTTCGAGTTCATCCGAGGCGTCCTTCAGCCGTGCCTTGAGGGCCTTGTTCTCGGACTCGCGACGCACGTGGTCGCTCACGGGCGGCACGTCCGACGCCGAGCCCGAGTAGACGACCTTGATGCGGCCCCTCTCGAGTGCGTCCGAGTGCCAGTCCGGCTTCAGCGCGACGATCGCGGAGTACAACCGCGCGCAGATCTCGCGTGTGCCGCCGACGATCAGCGCCTTGCCCGGCGACTCCAAGAACGGCTTCATCCGTTCACGCCGCTCCTCCCAGTGCTGCACGAGGTCAGCGGCGAGTGTCTCGATGCGTTCCGGTGCGCCGTAGACGGCGTTCACGACGGCGACGGACGCTTCCAGCCGAGCTCGCTCGGTGTCGTCGAGGCCATGCGTGTACTCGTCGGCGGCCCGGTCGATGTCTTCGTCCGTTGCTTCGTCGGCGAACGAGACCCTGATGAGCCGTGGTTCGAAATACACAGGGACGGTGGCGCCGTCGTCCACTGCACGCGAAAGATCGTAGACGTCAATGTAGTCGCCGAACACTGCACGGGTGTCGCGTTCCGCGAACGAGATCGGGGTACCGGTGAACGCGATGAGGGTCGCGTTAGGCAGGGCGTCGCGCAGGTGTCGAGCGTAGCCATCGAGATCGTCGTAATGGCTACGGTGGGCCTCGTCGACGACGACGATCACGTTGCGTCGCTCGGTGAAGAGGGGATGCCGCGTGCCTGAATCTTTCTCAGCCTTAGTCAGGCTGAACTTTTGCAGCGTCGTGAAGTAGATGCCCCCGGTGACCCGGTTCTGCAGCTCGTCTCGAAGCTGCGTACGCTCGCGCACCTGCACCGGTCTCTCGGACAGCAGCAGACTCTGCTCGAACGTCTGGAACAGCTGCCCGTCGAGCTCGGTCCGGTCTGTGACGACGATCACCGTCGGGTTCTTCAACTTCGGGTGCCGCGACGCGAGGTTCGCGTACAGCTCCATCTCCATTGACTTGCCTGAGCCCTGCGTGTGCCAGACCACGCCGGCTTTCCCGTTCGTCTCGACCGCCTGCACCGTCGAACCGACCGCCTTCGTCACCGCGAAGTACTGGTGCGGTTTCGCGATGCGCTTTGTGAGCCCGTCGGAATTCTCGTCGAAGGCGGTGAAGTTTCGCACGAGCTGCAGAAAGCGCTCCTGGTTGAAGAGGCCGTTTAGAGCGTCGTCGATCGGCTCGACAGAGACGCCGTCCTCGACGCGCGGCTGCTGCAGCGGTGCGCCACCGTCATCGACGTTCCACGGCGCGAAGTGATTGAGCGGCGTGAACGGGGTACCGTACTTTGCCTCGATACCGTCGCTCGCGAGTGTCAACACACAGAAGCGGAACGCCATCGGCAGCTCTCGCAGGTACGTCTGTAGTTGCGCGTGCGCGGGGGCGGCACCAGTGGACGCCGATCCGGCACGCTTCAGCTCAACGACGACGAGCGGCATCCCGTTGACGAACAGCACGATGTCGAACCGGCGATGCACCTCACGGTGCCGGAGCGTGACCTGGTTGACAGCGAGCCAGTCGTTCTCCGACGGGTCCGTCCCGAGCAGACGAAGGCGCCGATTCTGCTCGACGCCGTCGGTGTCGATGTAGCTCAGTGGATACCCACCGACGAGGTAGTCGTGGATGCGGTGGTTCTCAGTGATCGCATCCTGCGACTTAGGCGAGGCGATTTCGGCCGTCGCCTGTTGCAGATACTCGCCGGGGACACCGGGGTTGAGGCGACGAAGAGCCTTGAACAAGCGCGGACGGATGAGCGGATCGTCCCAAGTATCCCGTTCGCCGCTCCCCGGTGCAATGTCCTCCCCCTTCATAGGGCGCCAACCTAGGGGTTCGGCGAGTGTCTCGAGCGCGTCCTGTTCCCAGTCGGCCTCAGTAAATGACGTCATCCGCATCCATTTCGACATTGTCGTCTTCGGCTCGTTCAGGCGCCGGCAACGGAAGCCGCTGCCGCGGCATCGCGCACACGAAGCTTCCCGGCCACGAGCTGCGGGAGAAGCGCGTCGCGGGCTTCGGCAAGAGACGCACTCTCGACGAGGGTCGCGTCCGCCATTTCGTACAGCGGCCCCGCACACTCTTGAAAGGCTCGCCGCTCGGACGGCGTCGAAGCTTGCAGCCTCAGGAGCGGAACACTCCGAACGTTGAGCGCATTCATGACACTTCCGGCATCCGTGCGCTGTTCGATCTCTCGGCGCACAGCACTCGATAACAGGGCCGCGGCGAGGAAGGCTCCAGACTCCGCACTTTCCGCGGGGCGTATAGCTGTCATGTTCCTGCCGAGGGCGACTCTGTACTGCTGAGGGATTCTAGCTACAGCACCAATTCTGCCCACATTGGTGATGACAAGGTCCCATGCACGAGTCTCGAACTTCCGCGACCACCTCGCGTAGTCCTCCGCCGAGACGGGATACTCGGCATTCCGGTCGACCAAGCCATCGTCTCGGATGTTGTTCAGTTGCATGAGAGTCGGTCCCTGCGTTAAGCGTTCAGGCTTCTTCGAATGCAGACAATCAACGACTTCGGCCAGTCTACCCAATGGTACATCGAGTGCTCGGGCGCCGAATCTCCGACTAAATTCGGCGTTCACATAATCCAGTAGAGTGTTGACGAGAATGGTGTTGGCGGCAATCTTATCGTCGAAAGCGCTCAGAACCTCGGCAATCGCTTGCTGCTCAGCGAAGGACGGGGCGGGGATTTGGACCGTTCGAAGTGCTGATTGCCGGATCCCCATAACGGTGGTGCCGGTCGAGTGGCTTAGTATCGACGCCTGCACCGCCTGCGATTGCAGCGCGTAGTAAAGGAAGCCCGAATCCAATACGCCAGCTTTCCCTCGCAGACAGAATATACGTTGGCCGAGCACCAGCGGATCATCGCTAAGCACACGCGCGACTCGGCCTGCGGGTGCCTCGCTCGTGAGTATGACGTCTCCCCGCTTGGTGCGCTCAGGCATCCACTTGGCGTACATCTCAGCCGAGACGTAGCGCGCCTCTGACAGGTCAAGCCGCCCACCGCGGACGAGCTGAGCCGAGGCAACGGGTACGCCCGTGAGCGCGAAATCGCCGCCAAGCTTCTTCGGGGTCTTACCACGGTGATCCAGCAGCACTTCGAGCGAGTCTCCTAACACGAGGCAATTCACGAAACTCTCCGCAACTGCTCGCGCACAACCTCGGAAAGTCGCGCTGATTCGGCGAACTTAGCATCGAGCTCCGCCCGCAGACGGGCGAGCTTATCTCCGAGCGGCTCGCCGTCTTCTGCCAGCGCAGCTGCCCCGACGTACCGTCCCGGCGTCAGTGCATAGTCAGCCCCCTTGACCTCGGCGAGCGATGCTGAGTAGCAAAAGCCCGGGACATCCGCGTATTCGGCGGGCGCAGCATGTGCCTCGCTTCCCCGCCACGCATGGAACGTGCCCGCAATTTTCGCGATGTCCTCATCGGACAGCGCCCGCTCGGCTCGATCGACCATGTGCCCGAGGTTGCGGGCGTCGATGAAGAGCACCTCGCCTGCGCGGTCACCCTTGTCCTTTGCGAAGAACCAGACGCACACCGGTATACCCGTGGAACGGAATAGCTGGGTCGGCAGCGCGACCATGCAGGACACGAGATCGGCCTCGACGATTTCGGCTCGAATCTGACCCTCGCCGCCGGAGTTCGACGACATTGAACCATTCGCCATCACGACGCCCGCCTGACCGTTGGGCTTGAGCTTAGACAGCACGTGCTGAATCCAGGCGTAGTTCGCATTGCCCGCCGGAGGCACACCGAACCTCCAGCGAGGGTCATCCTCGCTGCGTGCCCAGTCCTTGATGTTGAAGGGCGGGTTCGCCATGACGTAGTCGAACTGCAGGTCGGGGTGGAGATCGCGAGCGAAGGTGTCCCCCCAGCGCGGTCCCAAGTTGCCGTTGAGCCCATGGATGGCGAGGTTCATCTTCGCCATGCGCCAGGTTCGTTCGTTGAGCTCCTGTCCGTACACCGAGATGTCCGAGCCCTCACCATGGTGAGCGTCGATGAACTTCTCGGCCTGCACGAACATGCCGCCCGATCCGCACGCCGGGTCGTACACCCGACCGTGCGTAGGCTGCAGCATCTCGACGAGCACCCGCACGACGCCAGCCGGCGTGTAGAATTCGCCGCCGCGCTTCCCTTCTGCGGCCGCAAACTTCTCAAGGAAGTACTCGTACACCTCCCCGAGCAGATCCCTCGCGCGGCGCCCGTCCGAACCACCCCGGCCCTGTGTTGTGAAGCGTGCGGAGTTGAATAGGTCGATCAATTCACCGAGGCGACGCTGATCCACGCTGTCACGGTTGAAGATGCGCGGCAGTGTTCCCGAGAGCTGGGGGTTCGCCTGCATGACCGCATCCATCGCCTCGTCTACGAGGGCACCGACCGACTTCTCCGCAGAGTTCATCGGCAGGCCGAGACCCTTCGCGTTCTCTGCCAGGAATCCCCATCGAGCGTTGGCGGGCACCCAGAAGACGCCCCGGCCGGTGTACTCGTCGGTGTCGTCGATGAGTTCGGCGATCTGCTCCTCGTCGTAGCCATCTGCGGTGAGCTCGTCGCGGATGTTTGCACGACGCTCGTCGAAGGCGTCCGACACGTACTTCAGGAACACAAGACCGAGAATGACGTCCTTGTACTGCGAGGCGTCCATCGACCCGCGCAGCTTGTCGGCAGCTTTCCAGAGCGTGTCTTTCAGCTCTTTCATGGTCGAAGGCACCTGCAGAGAGGCTTTGGGGGTGCGTGGCATGGCTTTCCTTAAGGTGTGGTCGCCGAGTCGGCGAAGGGGGCCGAGGGGACTATGTCCACCGCTCCCGACGTCGTAGCGTCTACGATCAGAGCGGCGTAGTCAGAGAGGCGCGCAGCCCGCGTCTCAAGTTCTCTGCGGGTCGCTGCGATGTCAGTGAGTGCCCGGCGGAGTGGACTGATCGTCTGAGGGGCGACTCGACGCAGCATCCAACGCTTCCACGCCCCGGGCCCGGCGGTCGCGCCCGTGATGTCTGCGGCGATGACCTCGGCTACGAGTCCGCCGGGGTCATTCTCGGATATGCGCAGCACGCGGGCAGGAGCAACGACAACCTTCGACCCATCGACGTCGACCCAGGCCGCCGCCGACGGGCTGGTCCGGAAGATCACATCGCCCGGACGAGTGAGCTGCGCGTTCGGGTTGCGGGTTGCGAAGTCGAGCTGATCGACGCGGGAACAACCGATCGACGCAGGGTCATCAAGATCCGATTGCGTCACGACGATGAGTCCGTCCGTGCCGATCAGGTCGGGGTCGACACGGACGCCCTGGATCTTCCTCAAGTGGCGGGCCTTGATCAAGGCGGGTACCGACGCGACTCGTGGAACGTCGTGTTGAGCAGGTACGAGCTCGACCGGGAGGATGTCGGCGCGTACAGCGTCGGCCGTGAGGTCGAGCAGCGCGGGAAGTTCGCTGACGTCCGGGGTGGCGCGCATCTGTCCCGCAGGCTTCGGTGCCACAAGCGGACCGCTTCGTGCTTGGAGGGACGAGGTCCTCGCGAACGACGCGAAACGGAACTGGTGGTCGTGCAGATCGCGACCGCCATGTAAGGCAGCCGCCAAGTCCGACACGAGGTCCGCGCGCGCAGCGGCGGTCAGCTGTACAGCCGTGAGATCGGCAACGGCGGTAGCCCGGTCAGCGAGCGGGGTCTCACCTGCCGGCTCACCGAGCACCCAGAGCGCCAGCGACTCGCGGACGGCGCTGTCGACCAGGCCGGCAGGCAGACGTGCAATGCCGCGCACTCGGCCGAACCGGAGGATGTCGGCACGAGCCTGCTCCTCGCTGGGTCTCAACCGGTCAACGAGCGCCCTCGAAGGGCCGATGATCACTGCAACATCGCTGGCACGCAGCGACAGGGAGACGCCATCGACGGCTCGCAGGATCTCTGCGACGTCTTCGCCGGGCCGTGAGGGAACGCGCGCTACCGCGACGACGCGCGTTGCGGGTTTCTCTCGCTCTGCGATCCAGCGGCCATCAACAAGCAGCCGACGTCGGACGCGCCGACCGTGATCCTCGTCGTCGGGCAGCACAATGCTCACGTCGTCACCGAGTTCACCCGTGAGTCTCGAGGCGAGCGAGATATCGGACGCATCGAGTCGCACGGAATCGCCTTCGCGAACGAGGGCGAGCGTGACATCGACGACCAGGCCGATTACACCCCCGACGAGCTGTCCGGCCGAGCCCGCCGATCTCAGCGAGACGGCATGCCGTTGGGCGACGAGCGTCAACGCATTGGAGGGCGAGAACGCGGCGTCGACCAGCTGGGTCGCGTACTCGACCCACGGCGCCCCACGCCGCACGTGAGCGGCGACCTCGGCTAGGAGCATGTGGTCTCGAGAGTCTAGTTTGGAGGCAGCCTTCTCGAGGTCGGACGGAGTCATCCCGTCAATGTCGTCGATGTGTGCGATGAGTGCGATCAGGGCTTCTAACTCGGCCACGGAGCGCGCTTCAGCAAACGAAAAGTCGGGCGGGGCCGCCGATGCAGCGGCATCGGCGAGTGCGTCGGCATTCTTGCCGTGGCCGGTACGCACAAGCCACTCTGCAACCTCGCGAGCGTCGAACTGCACCGAGCCGTCCTTCTCACTGACCGCTTGCGGGAACGCGTCGGATCCGGCCGCGAACCTCGATCGCCAGACCGACGCCACGGCTCGTCGCACCCCTGCCAGCCGAGCGACGCCGGCGAGGTCGATGAGGAGAGCGGGTGAGGTGAGCATGTGGTCAAGGTACATGATCGTCGAGCTGGTTAGCCTTGTTTACTCGATAAGGGGTCTTATCAGGTGGTTCGCAACAGTCCGGCTAATTCTGCGACATGGTCTCTGTAGCGACACCACATCGCAGTCATCCGGCGAAGCACTTTGAGGGGCTCACCGTCCCTGCACAACGCGATCGCCCTGAATCGGAGGCACCAATGACCGCCAACACCCCGCCCGACTTTTCGAACGAGATCAAGTGCCCACACTGCGGCACCCCCTTCACGATCGACGAGGCAAAGTACGCTGACATCGTCCAGCAGGTGCGCACTGCGGAGTTCGAAACAGAGCTCCACGCTCGCCTCGCTTCCGCCGACCAGGCGAGGAAGACCGAGATCGCACTTGCCGTGGCAACCGCCCGTCAGCAGCTTCTCGAGGCTGGCGCCTCGAAGGACTCGGAGATTCAGCACCTCAAGTCCAAGCTCCAGTCCGCCGCGACCGACCAGCAGCTTGCTGTCGTGAAGGCCGTGTCGTCCCTGGAGAAGAACCTTAACGAGGTGAACAGCAAGTTGAGCGTCCAGTCGGCCGAACAGAAGGCGAAGGACGTTGCGGTCGCGCAGTCACATGCCATGGAGCTCGCCATGAAGGATGAGCTGATCGAACGCTACAAGGATCTGAAGGCCAAGCTGTCGGTCAAGATGCTCGGCGAAACCCTGGAGCAGCACTGCGAGGCTGAGTTCAACCGCATGCGTTCCCTCGCCTTCCCCAACGCCCGGTTCACCAAGGACAACGACGCGACCGCCGGCACGAAGGGCGACTATGTGTTCCGTGACTACAGCGATGACGGCGTGGAGTACGTCTCGATCATGTTCGAGATGAAGAACGAATCCGACGCGACCTCGTCGAAGAAGAAGAACGTGGACTTCCTTGCGAAGCTCGACAAGGACCGCAACGACAAGGGCTGCGAGTACGCGGTGCTCGTCTCGATGCTCGAAGAAGGATCCGACCTGTACACCGGGGTCACCGACGTGTCGCACCTCTACCCGAAGATGTTCGTGGTGCGTCCGCAGTTCTTCCTCGCGATCATCGGGCTGATGCGCAACGCTGCTCTGGACACCATCGTGGTGAAGGCTGAACTCGAGCAGGTCAAGAGGCAGAACATCGACATTACCGACTTCGAGGCTGAACTCGACGGCTTCAAGTCGGCGTTCGGTCGCAACTACCAGTTGGCCAAGGGCAAGTTCGACGCGGCGATCAAGGAGGTCGACAACGCGATCGCCCGGCTGCAGAAGGTGAAGGGCGAGCTCCTCGGATCGGAGAACCACCTCCGCCTCGCGAACGACAAGGCGACGGCGCTGACGGTGAAGAAGCTGACCAAGGGCAACCCGACGATGGCAGCCAAGTTCGCCGAGCTGGACGCCCCCGAACAGCCGGACGCCGCGTAGAAGGTCCCGCGGGAAGCCTCACAGGAACGCGACAGCATTCGCTTACGGACGTCTGCGACGACGAGTACGCGTTCCGACGAAGTGGAGATCCGTTGCGGAACCCGCTCGCCACCCACCGGGCTCGCGGTGGTTGCAACGTGCAACCACCGCGAGCCCGCTGGCTCAGGCCAGAACGTCTGACGAGCCAGCAACGGCTCGGGCTATCGCTCTCATCTGCTCATCGAGCACTCCTCGACCCGGCACAAGCCAAGCTCGTCCGCCGCAGCTTCAACGGTCCGGCACGCATCCGCGGTGCCGCAGGCACCGGCAAGACCGTCGTTGGCCTGCACGTACATCAGCACCCTCCCGAAGGTCCTCGAGTCACTCCTCGAGCGCCTCGCGCCCGACATGGTCGGTCGCGTCGACTTCATGGGTGTCCACGCGTTCGCCACGCGCCTGCTGAAGGAACGCGGGATCGCGTTCGGCGCACCCGGACAGGAGGCGCGACTCGCGTTCGACGACGCTTGGAACGCGATCCGCGCTTCCAGTCCGTTGCGGTCCTCAGGATTCTCGCGCTCCTACTGAAAGGACGAGGTCAAGCACGTCATCTAGGGGCGCGGCCTGGCATGCTTCGACGAGTACGCGGACCTGGCGCGCGTCGGACGTAAGCGCGCGCCGGACGTAAGCACGCACTGCCCGTGGAGACGCGGCAGGCAGTGTGGGACCTGTACGAGGCGTACTCACGCGGGCTGCGCGAGCGGCGCGCACGATTGGGGGGACATCGTCCTGCTCGCGCGCAACGCCGTGGCGGCGGTACCGCTCAAGCGCTACGGTGCGGTGCCCGTCGACGAGGCGCAGGACCTGTCCTGCGCGATGCTCTCGCTGATGCACCACCTCGTCGGGGATCGCCCGGACGGACTGACGCTCATCGGGGACGGTCAGCAGACGATCTACCCGGGCGGGTACACGCTCGGCGAGGTCGGCATCAGCCTGTCCGGACGCGGCGTCGTGCTCGACGTGAACCACCGCAACACCGCCGAGATCCTGGAGTTCGCGAAGGAGATGGTGGCGGACGACCAGTTCGTCGACATCGAGGGCGTGGACGGTGTCGGCGACGCGGTCTCGGCGGTCTCCCGCTCCGGGCCATCGCCGGCGTTCCACCGGTTCACCAGCCGCGCCGAGCACGACCGAGTGATGCTGCAGCGGTTGGCGGAGGTGCTGCGGCTGATCGGGACCGGGCTCGGCGACGTGGGGATCCTGACCGCGACGAACCGACAGGCGGACGACGTGCACGCCGCGCTCCGGGGCGCTGGCATCCCGGTGATCATGCTCGACGAGTACACCGGCAGGACGTCCGACGCGGTACGGGTCGGAACGGTGAAGCGGGCGAAGGGCCTGGAGTTCAAGCAGGTGCTCCTCGCGCACGTCGATCGCGGTCTGATCGAGGATGCGCCTGAGGACCAGTCGGAGACCGACCGAGAACGACGCGAGCGCGGACGCCGCGAGTTGTACGTCGGCATGACACGCGCACGAGACGGTCTGTGGGTGGGCGTCCGCACGGGGATGGCACGGAGCCGCTGACCTGACGCGCACGGCGACGGCCGGACCGGTGTGAGCCAGGCCGTCGCTTCGCGGTGGCTACCAGCAGATGAAGAGGCTGATCGAGGAGAAGAGCACCTCGTTGCCGTCCTCTGGTTCGTCGGCGGCGATCGTCTGGAGTTCGTGAACAGTCATTGGTCAGTTCCTTTCCGATGGTTGGACGACCCCGAAGCTACGCATCCATCGTTTGACATGTCAAGTGTCGGACTGCCATCGTGGCACCATGCAGCGATGCTTCGAGCGACCGCGCGGTGGATGGCACGGATGGGAGGTCACCCGCCTCGACCACTGGACGCTGCATCGAGCCCCCGGAGCGGAGTCGGTGGACCAAGGCTGGAAGCTCCACTTCTCCGCGATCGTCGAGGACGCCGACGTGGTGCTCGAACGTGTGGCCCACCTCTGTCGCTCTCGTTCGTGGACGTTCAAGCACCTCGTCGACGTGGAGATGCTCGAGCGAGCCAACGGCAAGGATGCCGACCGTGCCGGAAGCGGCAAGTTCATCACCGTGTACCCGGCGCAGAGCACGGTGGACGAACGGCTTCTCGACTCGCTCGCAAGGGACCTCGACGTCTGCCGAGGCCCACGCATCCTCAGCGACCTCCAGTGGCGCGGATCGGTGGTGCACGTCAGGTGGGGCGCCTTCCGGTTGTGGGAGACCTGGGACGGGTCACCAGCCGTCCGCCGACCCGACGGCTCACTCGAGCCGGATCGGCGTGGGGTGCTGTTCGAGCTCCCGGCATGGGTCCCGGCACCAGCGTGGATCGATGCGGGACGGGCGCGCGGAACCCAGGACGCCGGCGGCCGACTGGCATCCTTGGCGGTGGAGGGCGCGTACTCGTTCTCGAACAGCGGCGGGGTGTACCGAGCGCGCGACGCAGATCTCGGAGCCGTCGTCCTCAAGGAGGGTCGCGAGCACGTCGCGCGCATCGACGGCTTCGACTCCGCCGATCGCGTCGAGCGCGAACACGGCATCCTTCGCCGTCTGTCCGGTTCGGGGGTGGCGCCGGAGCCGCACGATTCCTTCCGCGAGAGCGGATCCGCCTTCCTCCTCACCGAGCCGATCGATGGCGTTCCGTTCAACCGCGCCGTGATGTCGAAGTGTCCCCTCACTCGTGCCGAGCCCGATCCGGGCACGCTCGCGGCCCACGCGAGCGTGGTCGAGCGTGTCATCGACCGCGTCACGTCAGCGCTCGACGCGGTCCATCGACGCGGCGTGGTCCACGGCGACCTCGCTCCGCGGAACGTGTTGGTGCGACCGGACGGATCGGTCGCGCTGATCGATTTCGAGTCCGCGGTCACCGCACCCTCCAGTGCGCGGGACGGATCGCTCGCGACCCCGGGGTTCGCCGCACCCCGTGCGCTGACCGGGACGGAGCGCGATCGGTTCTCGCTCGCTTGCCTCCACCTCGCCGCGCTCATCCCGCTGACGGCACTGTTCCCGCTCGATCCGACGTTTGCCGGCCGGCTGATCGACGAGGCGCAGCGGAGGTACCCGACTGCGCGACTCGATCACGTGCGGACTGTCCTGGAGTCCGCGCTGGGCGAACCCCTGGGGTCCCCACTGACCACGCCCGCATCCGCACCACATCTCGTCAGAGCACTGGCGCGCAGGGCGTGGGAGCCCGGAGCCGCAGCGGGTGCACAGCCGCGGGCTACGGGTCTGGAACACGGTGCAGACGGAGTCCGGTTCGTCCTGGGGGATCTATGGCCGTCGAGGGCGATCGAGCCAGGTGCCCGCAAGACCCCTGGGGTGGCCGGAGGCCCGGGCCTCTTCTCCGGCCTCGCCGGAGCAGTGCTCGCCTCCAGTACGCCGGCCGACCGTGCTGGCATTGCGGCTGCCACAGCCGAGACCGAGCGCGTGGACTTCCAGGACGGCCTCGCCGGCATCGGCGTGGCCCTGCTGCTCGGCGGGGAGGGCACAGAGCTCGAATCACCGATCGACTCCATCGCCGCACGACTCATCCGGTTCAGCCATGACCAGCACCGCGCGGAACGGTTGCGACCCGGTCTGCTCACAGGGCCGAGCGGCATCGCACTCTTCCTCGCGATGTACGGCCGCAGACGCGACGATCGCGCCGCAGTCGACGCCGCACAACGACTCCTCAGGATCGATCTCGAGCGTCTGCGCGAGACGGCGGAAGGTGGGTTCCAGATCGCCGTCGGCAACCGTCTCCTCCCGTTCCTCGGAGCGGGGTCGGCCGGGGTCGGCATCGCGGCAGTGCAACTCCGTCTGGCAACCGGAGACTCCGCGCTCGACGATGTCCTCGTCGGGATCCTGCGGGCTTCCTGCCCGCTGTTCACCGTGCACGCCGGCCTGCTCGACGGTCGAGCAGGCCTCGTGCACTTCGCCGTCGACGTCGCCGGGGCAGACCTGGCGGGAGTGGACCGGTCGCTCGTCGTCGAACAGTTCGGACGACACCGGGCAGCGTTCGCACTCCACCAGCTCGTCGCTGGCGAGCCGATCTTCCCCGACAAGACCCTGCGGGGGTACGACGACAGTTTCGGGCACGGCACCGCGGGCGTCCTGTCTGCGCTCGAGGCGATGGATGACCACGAAGCCGGCATCCCTCGAGATCTCCAACGCCCCTCGTTCCTTCGCCAGTGTTCCCGATGACAGCCCTCTCTGCCCGCGGACTCACCTCCCGAACCGTCGACCGGAGCGGTCGACCACTCGTCCTCGACGCCGACCTCGAGGCCTCCGCGGGTGCTCTCACCACGATCGTCGGACCGTCGGGTGCGGGCAAGTCCACGTTGCTCGATCTGCTCACCGGGGTCGAAGTCCCCGCCACCGGAACCGTGTGCTTCGGCGGGACGGTCGTCAACCCTGCGCCGCAGCGGGCTCGCACCCGTCTCCGAGCGAGATCGCTGGCGACCGCTCGACAAACCGACGACCTCATCGACGCGATGACGGCCGACGAGAACATCGCGCTCGGGCAGCGTCTCGCCCGACGACCCGATCCTCGATCGACCGACGAGCTGACGAAGGCTCTCGGGCTCGTGCCGGCGTTGCGCCGGACCTTGGTCGCGGACCTGTCCGGCGGCGAGCGTCGACGGGTGGCGGTGGCGCGCGCGCTCGCGACCGGGTCACCCGTGGTGTGCTGCGACGAACCAACCGCAGGACTCGACGAGATCGCGGCGGCGGCGGTCAGACATCTCCTCTGCCGCGCAGCTGCAAGCGGCCGTACTGTCGTGGTGGTCACCCACGATCCGAAGCTCGCCCGCCTGTCAGGTCGTCTGGTGGCCGTCGACCACGGACGGACCGCAGCTCACGTCGAGGGTCCTGGCCCGGACCTGGTCGATCGAGCCATGGGGCTGCGGTGACCCCATCGACGGCGCTCCTGCGGACCACGCTCGCGGATCCCCGGCCGGCAATCGGCATGCTGCTGGGCCAGTCGGTGGCGGTCGTCGCACTGGCCTCGGTGCTCGAAGGGACAGTCGATGTGGTGTCAGGCGCGGTTGTGCCCGTCGATGTCCTCGAGACGATCCTGGTCCTCACCGTTGCGGTCGCCGTTGCAGCGTCCTTCCTGACCTCGAGGGCCTTCGCGGCCGCTCTCCAACCCGAGCGTGCGCGACTGCACGTGCTCGGTGCCCCGGCTCTCGCGCCATTGTTCGGCGTCACGAGTGCGGCCACCGCCGTTGCATGCGGCCTCGCCATCGCCTGGGCCACCGCGCCGCACCTCGGGGGGCTCTGGGCCTTCCGGTTGGCCCAGCTCTCGTCGGCGCCCGGCCGGGTGGAGGACGCCGGCGGGCTGATGTGGCTCGTCTCCTCCGGCTTGTTCGTTCCGAGCGTGCTCGGGTGGTGTGCAGATGGAACGAGGTCGCGACGCTCGCGCGCCCGCGCACAGATCGTCACAGCGGCCCTCATCGCCGGACTCTTCATCCTCCCGACCGTGCTGGCCGTCGTGTTCACTCCCGCATTCGTGCACGGCGCGCAGTCGGCTGGCGAGGACGTCGCGGCGCACCGGCTCTCCACGCTCGGGAGCGCTTCGGCGATCACGGTGTTCTCGGCCTCGGCGATGGGGCTGATCACCGCCGTCATGATCGCGTCACGCACGGTGGTGAGCAGATCGCTGCGGTTGATCGCGGTCTGCGTCGGTCGTGGGCCGCTGAACGCCGCCGTGAGCACTCGGCTCGCCGCGCGCCGCGCAGCGCGCTTCGGGCCCATCGCGACGATCGGTGTCGGCGTCACCGGGCTGGTGACCGCGCAGGGACTGACGAGTGCGTTGACATCGCCCGCTTCCTCGTCGGCCGCCGCGGACTGGAGCGAGCTCGCCGTCACGCTCGGACCCGCGCTCGTGGCCGCGGCGGCAGCGGCGGTCGGGGCGGCACTCGCTCAGGCACGAGGCACCGGCGACGACCTCAGAGCGCTCGCGCTCATCGGGTTCTCGAGGTCGGCGCGTACCACGGTCGTCCTCGTCACGGCGCTGCTGCTCGGATCCGTCGGTTCCCTCGTCGGTGCCGTGGCAGCGTTGTCGGCGTTCTTGCTCTCGACGCCTTTCGGCGGAGACCTGTCATCGATGCACCTGTCCGAGCTCGCTGTCCCGATCACGGTCGCCGGGTGTACGACCGCGGTGACGGCGGTGGTCTTCCTCGTCAGTGAGTGGACGGGGCACCGGCTCGGGGTCCGAACCCGACGACGCTGATCACCGCCTCGATCGACTCGTACGACACGACTGTGCGTCCAGATCGGGGCGAGGCAGGGATCTCGGTCCCGAGCACATCGACAGGTCACCAGCACATCGCCCGATCGGAGGATGCCAGTCCACCTCCCCCACCGATCCGCGCGCACCCCCGACCGACCACGCTGTCCTCATGCCCGACACCCCCGCCATCGAGGTCCACCACCTCACGAAGCAGTACCCCACCGGCAAGCGCGCCGTGGACGACGTCTCCTTCGACATCCCCCGCGGCGAGACCTTCGCCCTCCTCGGCCCGAACGGCGCCGGCAAGACCACCACGGTCGAGATCCTCGAGGGCTACCGCACCCGCACCGCCGGCGATGTCCGCGTGCTCGGCCACGACCCGGCCCGCACGACCCGCAGCCACAACGCACGGATCGGCATCGTCCTGCAGACCAGCGCCGAGTCCCCCAGCGTCACCGTCGCCGAACAGCTCCAGCACTTCACGACCTTCTACCCGAGGCACCGCAGCGTCGACGAACTACTCGACCGCACAGGCCTAACTGAACAGCGCAACACCCGCATCAGCCGCCTCAGCGGAGGGCAGCGCCGCCGCGTCGACGTCGCCCTCGGCATCATCGGCCACCCCGAGGTCCTCTTCCTCGACGAACCCACGACCGGCTTCGACCCCGAGGCCCGTCGGCAGTTCTGGGACCTCATCGACGAGGTCAAGCGCGAGGGCACGACGATCCTCCTCACCACGCACTACCTCGACGAAGCCGCACACCTGGCGGACCGGGCAGCGGTGATCGCCGACGGGAAGCTGCTCGACATCGCGCCGATCGACGAGATCGGCGGCGGCGATGCCCGGACACCACAAGTCCGCTGGCGCAGGCAAGACGGCACGCGTCACGTCGAGCGCACCACGGACCCGGTCGCGCTCATCAAGAACAGCCCAGACCCCATGAACGACCTGGAAGTCATCCGCCCGGTCCTCGAGGACGTCTATCTCGGAATGGTCGGCCACCGATGAACACCGCAACGACAGACGCGGCGAACAAGACGAACGCAGCAAAGAAGACGACCGCGAACACCGCCACCATCGGCGCACACCGCATCGCCTACGAACTCCGCTCCTACTTCCGCGCCCCGGACTCCGTCTTCTTCACGTTCCTCTTCCCGATCGTCATGCTGGCGCTCTTCTCGGTCGCGTTCGCCAACGCCGAGGACATCCACGCCGGCCCGAACGTCAGCGTCGACTACGCCACCTACTACCTGCCCGGCCTGGTCGCGACGGGCACCCTCCTCTCCGGCACGCAGTCCCTCGGCGTCGACATCGCCGGCGAGCGCAGCGACGGCACGCTGAAGCGCCTCGGCGGCACGCCCCTGCCGGTGGTGAGCTACTTCATCGGCAAGATCGGCATGGTCCTCGTCACGACGGTCGTGCAGACCGCCCTGCTCCTCGCCGTCGCGAGTCTCGTGTTCGGCGTGCACCTGCCGACGGACGGCGGCGCATGGGCGCGCTTCGCGGGCATCATGCTCCTCGGCGTCGCCACGAGCTGCGTCCTCGGCATCGCGATCTCGGCGCTCCCCCGCGAGGGCCGCCGGGCCACTGCCACGATCGTCCCCATCGTCCTGGTCCTCCAGTTCATCTCCGGTGTCTACCTCCCCTTCACGCAGCTCCCCGACTGGCTGCAGAACGTCGCCTCCGCCTTCCCGCTCCGCTGGATGGCGTCGGGCATGCGGTCGGTCTTCCTGCCGGACGCGTTCGCGTCCGCCGAGCCGGGAGGCGCGTGGCACCTCGGCATCGGATCCCTCGTCCTGACAGCGTGGCTGGTCGTGGGCACGGTGGCCTGCCTGCTGACGTTCCGGTGGAATGGCAAGGACGCGTGATCCGGCCTGTGGAAAACCGCTCGAAGCCCGATCGGCGATGGGATGCTGAGGCCATGGACCGCATCCCGTCACCGCGCAGCATCACGGCGCAGCGCAACTGGGGCCTGCACGTGGCGTTCGGCGTCACGATCGCCCTCGTCGCGGTCATCGCCGTGCTCGGGTGGTCGCCGTGGTCGAGCCGGTGGCCCGCGTTCGCGATGCTCGGCGTCCTCGCCGTCGCCTACGGTGCGTACGGGTGGCGCGGCTACGACCTCCCCCGTGCCGCGGCCGGCTTCGTGCCGCTGTTGGTCCTCGCAGCGCTCGTGCTGCCCGCGGTCGTGCCGAGCACCGCGCTCGTGCAGTGCATCCTCTTCCCCGTCGCCTGGTGCCAACTGGAGCGCACCCGGACGGCGATCGTCGTCTCGGTCGCGATCGGTGTCGCTGCCGGCGTCGGCCTGCAGATCGCGAGCGGCCCGAGCGACCTCGTCAGCACCATCCTGATCGAGGGCGTCAGCATCGCGGGCGCCTGTGCCCTCGGCCTCTGGATCACCCGCATCGCCCAGCTCTCCGACGAACGCCGTCGCCTGCTCGACGAGCTCCGGTCGACGCAGGACTCCCTCGCCGAAGCGAACCGTCGCGCCGGCGTCACCAGCGAACGCGAACGCCTCGCCCGCGAGATCCACGACACCGTCGCCCAGAACCTCGCCGGCATCGTCATGCTCACCGAACGCGCCCGCGGCGACCTCGCCGCCGACCGCGTCGACCGGCTCGACGAACGCCTCACCGTTCTCGAGGAATCGGCTCGCGCCGCCCTCGAGGAGTCCCGGACCCTCGTCGCGGCGAGCGCCGCCGGCGTCGAGCGCGACGGGCTTGGCGCCGCCCTCCATCGCCTCGGCGAGCGCTTCACCCGCGAGACCGGCATCCCGGTCTCCGTCGACGCAGCCGACTGCGCGCTGGATCGCGACACCCAGGTGGTGCTGTTGCGTGTCGGTCAGGAGGCACTGGCCAACGTCCGCGCGCACGCCCGCGCCGCCTCGGTGCAGGTCGCGCTGCACGTGGCGGCGGACCGGGTCGGCTTGCGGATCGCCGACGACGGCGTCGGCTTCGACGCCTCCGTGCCTACCGCGGGCCGCGGGCTCCGCGGCGTCCGTGAACGGCTCGCCCTCGCCGGCGGCACCTGCACGATCACCAGCGATCCCGGCCGCGGCACCGTCGTCGAGGTGTCGCTGCCCACCGGAGCCCAGCCGCGCCGCCCGGCCGTCGCCGTCCCCGTCACCGTCCCCGTGCCGGAGGTGACCCGGTGATCCGCGTCGTCGTGGCGGACGACCACCCGATCGTCCGCGCCGGCATCGTTGCGCTCCTGCAGGACGCCGACGACGTCGAGGTCGTCGGGCAGGCGAGCGACGGCGAGGCCGCGGTGGCGATCACCCTCGCCGAACGACCGGACGTCGTCCTGATGGACCTCCGGATGCCGGGCATCACCGGCGACGACGCGACCGCCCGAATCCTCGCCCGTGAGCCGGGGATCCGCGTGCTGATCCTGACCACCTACGAGTCCGACGACCAGATCCTCGCTGCGATCGAGGCCGGCGCTGCCGGGTACCTGCTCAAGGCCGCACCGGAGTCGGAGATCCTCGCGGGGCTGCGTGCCACCGCCCGCGGTGAGACGGCGCTCGCGCCCTCCGCAGCCGCCGCCCTCGTGCGCCGAGCCACCGGCAAGCCGACCGCCGGTCCGTCCCTGTCGCCGCGCGAGCTCGAGGTGCTGCAGCTCGTCGCCCAGGGCAACTCGAACCCGGCGATCGGCCGCGTGCTCTTCCTCAGCGAGACGACGGTGAAGACGCACCTCGGGCACGTGTTCGAGAAGCTCGGCGTGAACGACCGCACCCGGGCGGTGACGCGCGCGATGGAGCTCGGCCTGCTCCGCTGACCCGGCGAAGTCTTTTCGGGGAGTCGGCTACGAGCTCGTTCATCGTGCCGATGAGTCTCTTCTGCAGGCAATCAGCGTGCTCATCACCTCCACCACGAAGGACTTCCCCTTGTTCCGATCGACCAAGAACGCACCCGCACCCATCCGCTTCGACGAAGCGGAGTTCGAGCGGCAGTACCGGCGTCGCGCTGTCCCCTCCGCAGCGCTCGTCACCGCCTTCCACGAGGCCGCGTCCGGCGACGTCGCCATGGCGCTCCGAGTGCTGAACCGCGTGCGGTCCGACGCTGCGACCGGACCCGGCGGCATCTTGACGATGTTCGCCGTTGCGCTCGCAGTCGTCGGGTCGATGACGACGACGGCGTTGACCGTCACCGACGGTTCAGCGTCCGAACATTGGCGTGTGGTGTTCGGGACGGTCATGGTCTGCGCTGCGACGCTCCTCACCGTCCTCGGCGTCTGGCTCTACGTCTGGCAGTCGTCGCGGCAGCGCTGCGCCAACATGTGGAAGGACGCCTTCGAGGACGCTCCTCGCTGATGGAGGAGTCGAGCCAGCTCGATGGCTGCGCCCTTCTCCCGAGGGGTCGTGACCGTCGTGGTGCCGGATGCCCGGCAGTCAACAACCGGAACGGTCAACGACGAGAACGTGTGAGGCATCCCGGTCCGCGTTCGCGGCCCCCGCCGACGACCGACTGACACTCGGTCCGCCGGCTCGGCCCGACTGCGTCCCCAGCCGTCGCCTCCGTCCACAGATCTGCTGATCGGCCACGGCATCCGCGGCGAAGCGACGATGATCCGGGCATGGAGCACTGGGACGCGGACGACGCCCGACGACACCACATGGCCCGCTTCGGCCGACGCGACACCGCTCCCGAGCTCGCTCTGCGCCGAGAACTCCACCGTCTCGGACGTCGATTCTTCGTCGATCGTCCGGTCAGCGGGCGTTGTCGTGTCAGACCGGACCTTGTCTTCCCGCGCGCCCGGATCGCGGTCTTCGTCGACGGCTGCTTCTGGCACTTCTGCGAGGAGCACGCCCACCTGCCGAAGGCCAACGCGGAACTGTGGCGGACGAAGCTGCTCGCGAACCGTCAGCGTGACGCGCGGAACCAGGCGATCCTGACGTCGGAGGGGTGGCGCGTCCTGCGCTTCTGGGAGCACGAGGAGACACCGGCAGCTGCCGACCGAGTCGAGCAGGAACTCGACCGCTGGGCCGCCATCACCCGCCGCCGCTGACGGCTCACCGAAGGCCCGGAGGCGCGTCTACTGCCAAGTCAACACGAACCGCCCCCGCGTCCCCCCAGCCTCGAGCCGCGCATGCGCCTCCCCAGCCCGAGCAGCCGGCAACACCTCCGCCACCCTCGGCGTCAGCGTCCCGCTCTCCACCGCGTGCCGCAGCTGCTCGAGCTTGTCGAACGACCGGTACTCCTCGAACACCATGACCTGCTCGAAGCGGATGCCCCGCGAGCCGTCGCCGGCCCACCCTCGCACGTCGAGGAACACTCCCCCGTCCCGGACGGCACCCACGACGGCGGAGCGCTGGACAGCAGCATCGGCGAGCGCATCGACGCCCTCCGGCACGATGGCACGGACGGCGTCCGCGAACCCGTCTCCGCGCTGCACGATGTGGTCCGGCCCGAGCGACCGCACGAGCGCCTCGTCGGCAGGACCAGCGTCCGCGATGACGGTGATCCCCGCGGCGCGGGCGAGCTGCACGACGTAGTTCCCGAGCAGCCCGGCGGCCCCGGTCACGGCGAGGGTCTGCCCGGGGTCGAGCGCCGCCCGCGAGAGGATCTGCAGCGCCGTCAGCCCGTTCATCGGGACCGTGGAGGCGAGCGGCAGCGACAGCCCACGCGGCACCCGGGTGAACGACCCCACCGGCGCGACGAGCTCCTGCACGTAGGCGCCGCCGTGCGTGCTGAGCGGCAGCGCCATCGCCATCACCTCGTCCCCGACGGCCCACCCGGACACGTCGGGCCCGACCTCGTCGATCACCCCGGCGGCGTCCATCCCGGGCACGTACGGCGGCGAGGCCTTCGACGAATCCCGCTGCCCGGCGCGGACGCCGGTGTCGGTCGGGTTGACGGCGAACGCCTCCACCCGGATGCGCACCGACCCCGAGCCGGCGTGCGGCTCCGGGACCTCGTGGACGGCGAGGGCCTCGGGCCCTCCGAACTGTTCGACTCCGACGACCTGCATGCTCCCGGTCTACCCGGGCGTTGCTTGACGCAACCTGGCCCGCGCGCACCGGTTCGATGCACCCGCTCCGATCAGCCGCCGTCGGCAGGATGGGGACATGCGCTTCGACGAGGTCCTCACCCGCCCCGACGGCCCGGCCGTCGCCGACGAGCTCGCAGTGCTCCGGCGGCCGGGCCGCGTCGTCGTCGAGGGCGCGCACCAGGACTCGCCCCGCGAGCACTGGCAGTTCCGCCTCGACGTCGACGAGCACCGGCAGCGGTGGACGCTCGACCGCTCGGATCTCCCGACCGTCTCCTACCGCGACGGCGTGCTGCACGGCGACGACGGTCCGTCCGAGGTCGGCTTCGCGCGCAGCACGGCCGTCCGCACCGTCGTCCGGATGGCCGTTCCCGACCTGATGCTCCGATGGGGTCGCGGCCCGGAGAGCTTCCACCCCGTCCTGGTGCAGCACGTCGGGCAGCACTCGGTCCTCGTCACGTTCGAGCACCGCGAGGACCCGGTGCTCCGGACGACGCTGGTGGTCGACGAGCACGACGGCATCGCGCGCCGTTCCCTGGAGTACGGCGCAGCCACGTACGTCACCGGGGTGCGCTCCGCCGAACCCGACGAGGTCCTGCCGGCGGCACGGTTCGAGCCGCTGACGGACTGGATTCGCCCCGACGACTGAGCACGTGACCGTTGCGGTTCACGATCCCCGGGGATCCTGAACCAGCACGGTCACAGCGCAGACCGAACCTGGTCGTCCCACGCACCACCCGCATGACGGGAGGCGCGGTGCCTGCCCGCACCGCGCCTCCCGTCCCGGAACGCGCACCGTCTGCCATCCGGGGCGCGCCCCGCTCAGTGCCCCGCGTCCGCCCCCTGGGACCGGAAGTCCGGCTCGCGCCGGACGCGGAACACCCGCGCGGTGGGCGTCGCACCGCCGTGGTCGACGTGCAGCACCCCCGTCGATGCCTCCCACGAGGCCGACCAGGTCCCGAGCGCCGTCGGGAACAGCGGCTCGACCGCGGCCGTACGACCCGCCCACCCCGGCAGCGGCAACGACACCGCCGCCGACGCTCCCGGCAACGCCCACACCGACAGGAACAGGTCCCCGTCGGGCACGGCGAGTCCGAGGGCGACCCAGGGGTCCTCCCACCCGGGCAGCCCGAGCGGCCACACCGGCAGCGCCGTGTCGATGATCTCCAGCACCTGACGGTGCGCGGCGATCGCGGACCGGACGACCTCCCGCTGCGCACCGGACATCTCGTTGAGGTACCCCGACAGGTACATCCGCCCGAGCACCCCGTTCACGAGCGACACCGTGAACAGGTCCGACGACATCGACGGCGCCGGGTAGGCCCAGTTCCCGGCCTGTTCGGGGAGCATGGCGGCCGGGGCTGCGGCGGCGATCGACGCGTACAGCACCGGGTCCTGCTGGTCCGAGGTCGACTGCAGGTGCAGCCGGGAGAGCATGGCGGCGTCGGCCCGCATCGCACCCGAGGCGCAGTTCTCGATGAGCAGCCCCGGGTACCGGGCCTGCACGTCGTCGAGCCAGTCGAGCAGGGCGCGCGCATGCTCGAGCGAGCCCGAGAACGGCCCGGTCATGGTGTTGTCGTCCATCTTGAAGAAGCTGATCCCGAGGGAACCGACGAGCCGGTCCACGACGGCGTCGAGGTGTGCCCGCGCGTCCGGTGAGCGGAGGTCGAGCAGGTGCCGCCCGTGCTCGGCGACCCGGACCCCGCGGTGGTGCACGAAGGCGGACTCCGGCAGCGACGACGCGAGCGGCGAGTGGATGCCGATCACCTCGGGCTCGAGCCACAGTCCCGCCTGCATGCCCCGCGACCGGATGTGACCGATGACGAACTCGAGCCCGGTCGGGAACCGCGACGCCGCCGGCTCCCACGCTCCGACGGTGTCCCACCAGTGCCCCTCGGCGTACCAGCCGGCGTCGATGCAGAACAGGTCGGCACCGGCGTCCGCTGCCGCGTCGATGAGGGGCAGGAGCTTCTCGGTCGTCGGGTCGCCCATGAGCGTGTTCATGTAGTCGTTGAACACGAGCGGCAAGGTGGCGTCGACCGGACGGAGTGCCCGCAGTGCCCGCCGCTGCGCCGTGAGCACCGCGAACGCGCCACCGACCGACGAGGCGATCCCGACCGACACCGGCACCGACACGAACGGCCGGTCCGGCGCGACGACGGTCGTCCACTGGTGCTCCTGGTCGGTCGGTCCGCTCAGCAGCAGGTACGCGTGGTGCCGGGTCTCCCCGAGCTCGTACAGCCACGGCCCGTTGTGCTCGACCTGCCAGACCAGCGCGTACCCGTCCGACGGCACGGGCGGCACCGCGGACAGCACCCCGATCGGCAGCGCCTCGCCGGTCGACCACGATCCGCGGTTCTGCACGACGGCACGGCTGCGGGGCGGGTGGTGCTGCGCCTCGCGGTCGATGCGCGCGAGCCCGATCGACCGCAGCGGATCGGTGCGCCAGCGGCTCTCGGCTGCCCAGTCGTTGTCGGCGTGCAGCAAGGACAGCTCGTCCACCGTCGCGCCCGAGTCGGTCAGGAACGCCCCGGTCGCGAAGGAGGACACGAAGTCGACGACGTGCTCGCCGCGCTCCGCGCGCACCTCGCTCCACGTCTGGAACGCCGGCACACCGGCTTCCGCCCGGAAGACGGACTCGGCCTGGAGGCCCGTGGCCGCGTCCTCCTGCAGGACCCGGAACCACAGGTCGGTCCCGTCCTCGGTCGCGCGGTGCGACCGGTGTCGCAGTCGCGTCCCGATGGTGGAGTCCACGTGCCGGAACCCGCCCGGGAACCGGCCGTGCCCCACGGTGGTCAGCTCGACGAGCGGCTGCGGGTCGGTCGGTCCGTCGGCGAGCGCCCCGCCTGCCGGCACGAACGACACCAGGGCCACGGGCTGGTCGTCCCCGATCCGGAACCGCGCCGCGAACCCGGGGGTGACCCAGTCGACGAAGCCCCCGGTCACCGTGCCCCGACCGGCGCCGGTTCGCTCGACACCCACGCTCCGAGCGTGTGGTCGTAGCACGTGGTGTTGTCGATCGTGGAGCGGTCGAGCGCCGGCCCCGAGGTCACCCGTCGGTCGGTGCGCTCCGGATCCGGCGCCGCCTCGGCGAGCAGTCGGGTGTAGTCGTGCTGCGGGTCGAGGATGACCGCGTCCGAGGGCCCGCGCTCGACGACCCGGCCGCGGTACAGCACGAGGATCTCGTCCGAGAAGTGCCGGGCGGTGGCGAGGTCGTGCGTGATGTACAGCACGGCGAGGTGGTCCTCGCGCTGCAGCCGTCCCATCAGGTTGAGCACGCTGAGCCGGATCGACACGTCGAGCATCGACACGGGCTCGTCGGCGACGAGCACCTGGGCGCCGGGGGCGAGCGCCCGGGCGATCGCGACGCGCTGCCGCTGGCCGCCGGAGAGCTCGTGCGGTCGGCGGGTCGCGAAGTCCTCGTCGAGGTTCACCCGGCCGAGCAGTTCCCGCACGCGGTCGGCGGTCTGCGCGGTGCCGCGGGTGCGCTGGTGCAGCTGGAGCGGCCGGGCGATGTGGTGCTCGATCGAGTGGAACGGGTTGAGCGAGGCGAACGGGTCCTGGAACACCATCTGCACGTGCCGGCGGTACAGGCTGCCGACGACAGGGGTGCCGTCCTCGAGCCGGACGTCGATCGAGCCGCGCGTGGTGGTCTCGAGCTTCGCGAGCATCCGGGCGATCGTGGACTTGCCGGAGCCGGACTCCCCCACGAGCGCGACCGTCCGGCCGGGCAGGAGCTCGAACGACACGTCGTCGACGGCGCGCAAGGTGGTGCGGCGGAGGCCCTTCCGGGTGTGGAAGTCCTTGCCGAGGTGGCTGACGGTCACACTGGTCACGACGCGACCTCCTCATCGATGCCGGAACGGATGAACCCGCCGCGAGCCCCGGACAGGCTCGGGAACGACTGCAGGAGCCGACGGGTGTACGGGTGCTGCGGGTCGTGCTGGATCGCGTCGGCGGTGGCGCACTCGACGACCTCGCCGCGGAGCATGATCGCGATCCGGTCGCTGATCTCGAGCAGCAGCGGCAGGTCGTGGGTGATGAACACGACCGCGAACCCGAGCTCGTCGCGGAGCCGGACGATCTCGCGCAGGATCTCCCGCTGCACCACGACGTCGAGCGCCGTGGTGGGCTCGTCCATGATCATGACCTGCGGTTCGAGCAGCATCGCCATCGCGATCATGACGCGCTGCCGCATGCCGCCGGACAGCTCGTGCGGGTACGCGGTGATGCGGGACGGGTCGACGCCGACGCGGCGGAGGGCGTCCTCGGCGATGGCCCGACGCTCCTTGCGGGGCATCCCACGACGGTGCTCGACCAGGGCGTCGTCGAGCTGCGCCCGGATGGTGGTGACCGGGTTGAGCGCGTTCATCGCGCCCTGGAACACCATCGACAGCTTCGACCAGCGCACGGCACGGAGCTGCTCGTCGCCGAGGCCGAGCAGGTCGACGTCGCTGCCGTCCCGGTCGTGGAAGGTGATGCTGCCGGACGCGACCTTCGCCGGCGGCTTGTGCAGCCGGGTGATGGCGTAGGCGAGGGTCGTCTTGCCGCAGCCGGACTCCCCCGCGAGTCCGAGGATCTCGCCGGGCGCGAGCGTCAACGAGACGTCCTTGACGGCGTGCACCGGTCGTTCCGTCTCGTAGACGACGTCGAGGTGGTCGATGGTGAGGACGGCGTCGCGGGTCATCGGGCGACCCCCTTCCGGTCGGTGGCGGTCTCGGAGCGGCGAGCCGCGCCTCCCGTCCGGGCCGCGCGACGCGCACGTCGCTCGCGCCGTCGCTGCGCCCGCACGTTGGCGAGTCGCGGGTTGATGACCTCGTCGATCGAGAAGTTGACGAGGGACAGGCCCATGCCGAGCAGGGCGATGAGGAGCCCCGGCGGCACGAACCACCACCAGGCGCCCTGGGCGAGCGCGAACCCGTTCTGCGCGTAGAACAGCATCGTGCCGAGGGTGGACGAGTTCGACGCGCCGAGGCCGAGGAAGGACAGGCCCGCTTCGCCGAGGATCGCGGCGATGACGGCGAACACGAACTGCGACGCGAGCACGGGCAGCAGGTTCGGCAGGATCTCGACGGCGATCACCCGCCAGGGCTTCTCGCCGGCGACCCGGGCGGCGGACACGTAGTCGCGGCTGCGGATCGACATCGTCTGCGCCCGGAGGACCCGCGCGGAGCCGGCCCACGACGTGATCGCCAGGACGACCGCGATGGTCCAGAGCCCGCGTGCCTCCTGCGGGACGAGGCCCGAGATGACGATGACGAGCGGCAGGCCGGGGATCACGAGGAAGACGTTCGAGAAGAGCGAGAACGCCTCGTCCATGATGCCGCCGAGGTAGGCGCCGAGGATGCCGAAGAACGCGGACAGCACGGTGGCGAGCACCCCGACGATCAGGCCGATCTGCAGGCTGCCGCGGGTGGCGTAGGCGAGCTGGGCGAGGACGTCCTGCCCGGTCTGCGTGGTGCCGAGCAGGTTGGCGGCGCTCGGCGGCTGCATCCCCGAGTCGCGGATGGCGTTCGGGTCGCCGACCAGGAGCGGGCCGATCAGCCCGAACAGTCCGACGCCGACGATGAGCACGATGCCGGTGACGAGCCACGGGGTGAGGGTGGGGAGGAACCGGCGGACGCCGCCCTTCGGCCGGGCCGCCCGCGCGGTGGCGATGCTGCGGGTCGAGCCGGCGTCGGCCTCCTCGGCGAGAGCACCGATGGTGGGTTCGGTCTCCTGCTGGATGTTGGTCATGGTCGTGTCCTCCTAGCTCCGGGCCCGGGTGCGCGGGTCGATGAGCCCGTAGAGCAGGTCGACGACGAGGTTCGCGCCGAGGACCGCCAGGGTGATGAACAGGAAGATG